>Ga0335395_10000045_pt1 | contig 89603 bp, 81 predicted proteins | sample MAT02_FD_205744 | JGI IMG/M metagenome (GOLD analysis project Ga0335395, IMG submission 205744) | Freshwater microbial communities from Lake Fryxell liftoff mats and glacier meltwater in Antarctica - MAT-02 (spades assembly) (version 2) ...
CGCTTTTTCAGGAGAAAAATTAAAAAATAATGATACCCCCATCAAGGGGTAATTACGTCCAATTGGCAGTATTTTTTGCAACTAATTGAAAGTAAATTAGTTGGCCGCTAAGTTAACAACTATGGTGAAGACACGAACCAAGGCGGAGGTTATTTAAAACAAAATAGAAATACCGATTGTAAAATATGGCTAACAAAAGTGCCCGTTGGTGCTGCCCATTATGTAAAAGCAAATGAACTGTTAAGTAAACTATAATTTTTGGCAATTATTTGGATGATTTTGTTTCAATTATAATGAAGAATAAAATTTCTTTATAATTTAGCCATTATGCTAAATTTTTACCTTATAATAAATTACTTTAAACATTTAAAAAACGCCAAATCATTACATGGAGTACATTCGCCTTTTGTGTATGCGCTGGTTGAAAAAGTAATTTATAATTTTAAGCCTCAAACAGATTACTCTGCCATTGAAAGTTTACGCCAAAAATTATTATCGGATGAAACATATTTAACTATTACCGATTTAGGTGCGGGTTCGCAACTAAATAACAATAGGCAAAAAAAAGTAAAACAATTGGCAAAAAATGCGCTTAAAAGTCCAAAATTAGCGCAACTAATTTACCGTTTGGTGCAACACAATCAGCCCAAAACGATTATCGAATTTGGCACTTGCCTAGGTATTACTACTGCCTATATGAGCAAGGCCGCACCACATGCCGATATTATAACCATGGAAGGTTGCCCACAAACCGCAGCTAAAGCCAAACAAAATTTACAAATATTACACACCAATAATGTAAGCCTAAAAGTAGGCGACTTCGCTCATAATTTGCCAAATATTATAGTCGAAAACCCAGTAATAGATTTTGTTTTTGTAGATGGTAACCACCAAGAAGAAGCTACAATCAATTATTTTAATGCTTTATTGCCTCATGTACATCAAAATACGTTATTAATATTTGATGATATTTATTGGAGCAAAGGAATGTTGAGTGCCTGGAAACAAATTAAAAAACACCCACAAGTTACACTTACCATTGATTTGTTTTGGATAGGTTTGGTTTTTTTTAAATCCGAAAGGCAAAAAGAAGATTTTAAAATTAGGTTTTAAAAATCTGTTATTCTATTTTCTACAAAAAAACTTATTTTATTAATTGGTATAAATACCGCTGAATGGTGTTTTCTAAACCTAAATAAAGTGCATCGCAAATTAAGGCATGCCCTATGCTTACTTCCAACAAATGAGGAATATGTTGTGCAAAATATTTTAAATTATTGAGGTCTAAATCGTGGCCTGCATTAATACCCAAGCCTAGTTTATGGGCAATTTCGGCAGCTATAATGTAAGGCTCAATGGCTTTTTCCTTATCAATTAAATATTGTTGAGCATAGGCTTCGGTATATAACTCAATACGTTGTGCACCAGTTGTATGCGCTGATTCTACCATTTCGGGCAGGGCATCTACAAATAACGAAACCCTTATACCGGCTTGCTTAAAAACGCCTACCATATCTTGTAAATAATGTTGATGCTTAATGGTATCCCAGCCATGGTTACTAGTAACCTGCCCTAAGACATCGGGTACTAGAGTTACTTGGGTGGGCTTATTGGCCAATACTAAATCAACAAATTTCACTTCAGTACAGTTACCTTCAATATTAAATTCGGTAGTAATTTTAGATTTTAAATCAAATACATCTTGGTACTTAATATGCCTTTCATCGGGCCTTGGGTGTACAGTTATTCCTTGTGCGCCAAATCGTTCGCAATCTAAAGCAGTATTTACCAAGTTCGGATTATTGCCACCTCTCGAGTTGCGAAGCGTCGCTATTTTATTAATATTTACCGATAGTTTTGCAGTCATCATCCTGCCAAAGGTAAAAAAATGATAGGTATAAGTTTTGAAAAATTGATACTTGCGCCAACTATTGCCCCAACAAAGCTATTTTATATATTTGCAGCATGTTGTTATTAACTTTTGTAGTAGCTATTGTGGTTAGTTTTTTGGGATATATTCCTCCTGGTAATATCAACTTAACTGCTATGCAACTATCTATCAATAAAAATATTAAACAAGCGGTAATATTTATAACTACGTTTTCGATATTCGAAGCTTTTTTTACATACATACTAATGCGTTTTGCAGCTTGGTTTGCCGAAAAAGAATCGGTATTGCATTTATTAAACTGGGCTTTAATTGGTGTATTTATATTATTAGGGTTGCTTACTTGGAACAAAACCAAACACAATGCGCCATTACAAAAAGAATATACAAAAGGTGCGAGTATAAGAACAGGTATATTATTAGGCATATTTAACCCTATTCAAATACCTTTTTGGGCAATTGTGGGTACTTATGTTATCGGGCATGGGTGGATAACTACAGAAGGATTAGGATTACACATTTTTGCTTTAGGCTCGGGCATTGGTGCTTTTAGTTGCTTGTATGTATATGCGCATTTTGCAAAATTTATTCAAAAAAAGTTTTCGTTAAGTAGTAAGCTTATTAACCATGCAATTGCATTAGTATTTTTTACTTTGGCTGCAATTAGTTTACTAAGGCAATTGTTTTAGTTATAATTTAATAGATAATTTTTTGTTTGATTTTAAAAATATTTTGGGCGTTTTAACCCGCTTTTAGCTAAATCTTTTTCCCTCACTTACTTTTTTTTAAAATTATTAATTTTGAGAATGGGAAAAAGGATACCGCTTCAATCGGGAACGCAAAATAAAAAAAATAAAAATTTCTTTAAATACAATCAAAATTGAATGTTTTCAAAATTGATAAATCTAATTTTAAACTTTACAATTAATAAAATTAAATAGCATAATAATGAAATTTTTAATTGTTGGCTTAGGAAATATTGGGGCCGAATATGCTGATAATAGGCATAATATAGGTTTTATGGTATTAGATGAACTGGTAAAGCAAGCGAATGCTAAATTCTCGTTGTTAAAACTAGCTTATTATACTGAAATAAGTTACAAAGGCCATGTATTACATCTTATAAAACCTACAACTTATATGAACCTTAGCGGCAAGGCGGTAAACTATTACGCCAATGAACATAATATAGAAGTAGAAAATATTTTGGCTATTGTAGATGATTTAGCTATTCCTTTTGGCTCGCTTCGTATAAAACCTAAAGGAAGTGCCGCTGGGCATAATGGATTAAAAAGTATTGAAGGTATTTTGGGAAATAATGAATATGCTCGTTTAAAGTTTGGTATTAGCGATAATTTTGCAAAGGGCCAGCAGGTTGATTATGTTTTAAGTGCTTTTGATAACGATGAACTGCTAGCTTTGCCTGCTTTAATAGATACATCTATAAAAATGATACATAGTTTTACAACCGCTGGCATAGGTTTAACGATGACTAATTTTAATAAATAAGGGATTTGTATCACATCAAATATGTGATTTTTATTTTGAAATTTACATCCAACAAAAATTAGATGCAAACTATATTACTTGCGGAGAAAGAGGGATTCGAACCCTCGGTACCGTTGCCAGTACACCAGCTTTCCAAGCTGGCTCATTCGACCACTCTGACATCTCTCCAGTATTATTATTGGGTGGCAAAAATAGTTTTTTTACATTGTATTTAATCATAAAATTAAAAAAACATAAATCGCACAAAGCTTCGCAATAAATTTTTAAGTTTGCATTTTTAAATAAAATCGTTCTTATAAAATTTATGTTGAATAGAAGACAACTCCGAGTAAAAGTTTTTCAAGCATTGTATGCCTATCAACTTACCGAAAATAAAGATGTTGCAAAGCATCTTAAACAATTAAATACTTCTGTTGAACAGGTTTTTAACATGTATATTGGGTTTTTAGAGTTAATTGTAACTGTAATTAATTATGCCGATATTGATGCTACCGATGGCTTAAATAAGCACATCCCAACTGAGAACGACTTAAATCCCAATCTCAAAATTTTAAACAACTTATTTGTTGATGCACTTATAAAAAACGAGGCTTATGTGCAAGCAATTAAAAAAAGTAGCCCATTGTGGAGTGACGATGTAGAGTTAGTAAAATCATTATTTGCAACCTTAAAAACATCCGATGATTACACAAATTATTTAGCTATTAAAACCCACACTTTAAGTACCGATAAGGATATAGTAAAATTTATATTTAAAAAAATTTTATTAAAGTCACCCTTGGCAATACAAGCATTTGAGGATGATTTTATTACTTGGTCGATTGATTTGGAAGTTTTAAAAGCTATGTTTGCTAAAACATTAAAGAATTTTAGCGAAGGTGGTACTTTTGCACTAGCAAATATTAGTGCCAACTGGGTTGATGATAAAACTTTTATAGCTGATTTGTTGTTTAAAACCGTTAGTAACGACAATGTTTTTAAAACACTTATAGTTAACAAAACCAAAAATTGGGATGCAGATCGGATAGCGCTTACCGATATAATTATCATGAAAATGGCCCTATCCGAATTTTTATTTTTTGCCAGTATACCTATAAAAGTTTCAATGAACGAATATTTAGATATTGCCAAAGAATACAGTACCCCAAAAAGTAATGCTTTTATTAATGGGATATTAGATAAAATTTTGTCAGATTTGACCAGTGAAAATAAAATACGAAAATTTGGTAGAGGCTTAATTTAAAATAAATAAAAAATGAAAAAAATTATCTTTAGTATTTTTGTACTTGCATTAGTATCGGCTTGTAACAACACACCAGCACCAAAAGTAGCCAACACTACCCCAACCACCTCAATAAAATTCGAAAATGATGTTTTTGATTTTGGAAAAATAGTAGTGGGCGAAAAAATAAATCACTCATTTAAGTTTAAAAATACGGGTAAAATACCTCTTATTATAAGCAATGCCGTAGCATCATGCGGTTGTACTGTACCTGATTGGCCTAAATTGCCTATAAAACCCAATGAAAGTGCGAAAATTGATATTGTATTTAACACTGTTGGTAAAATGGGATTGCAAGATAAAACGATTACCATTACCGCAAATACCCAACCTAATACTTTAAAGGTGCATTTAATAGGCGAAATAATAGAAAAATAATTAAACACAATTTTAAATTACAATTAATACAATTATGAACATAGCTACAGTTACCCAATTTTTACCCATGATACTTATTGTGGTGGTATTTTATTTTTTTATGATTCGCCCACAAATGAACAAAGCAAAAGATTTAAAAAAGTTTGTTGCCGCATTAAAAAAAGGTGATAAGGTAATTACCACAGCTGGCATCCATGGTAAAATTATTGAATTAAACGATACGACTATATTATTAGAAACAGAAGGCGGTGGAAAAATACGTTTCGATAAGTCGGCGGTTTCATTAGATGCTTCTAAAACCTTATCGTAATACCAGTAAATTGGTTTTAAAAAATTAAAGTCGTTGAGATAATTATCTTAACGACTTTTTTATTGATTTGATTTTTATATTTGCTTAAATGGCTATTGTTAAATTATCAAGTTTAGAAAAACGTAAAGTAAGCATATTTATAGTATGCCTTACGTGTGCTATACTAGCATGGCTATTTTTTGCACTGTTTAATAAAACTTTTATAGTGTATAATAGAGTATTGGCGTTTAAAAATCTACCGCTTAATAAAGCATTTTATCCATTACAATCCGATAGTATATTGGTAAAGGTAGAAACAAATGGTTGGGAAGCTTTATTTTTAGGTAAGAGAAAGCCAAAAAAAAATAATTTTGAAGTAGATTTAAAATTATTAGGTGATAAAAATTATATTGTATTTTCGGAAAACGCACTATTAATTAAAAAAAATACACTTCGCAATCAAAAAATTATATCTATTAAACCCGACACTTTATTTTTTGATTTTACGAAACGTAAAATTAAACAAATACCCGTAAAAGTTATCAGTCAATTATCTTTCCAAAAGCAATTTAATCAAAGTGGCCCAATTGATATTTATCCTAAAATGGTTACAATAATTGGCCCTGAGTTAGAAATAAATAAAATTAAATACTGGCCTACACAAATGCTGAAAACCAATAAATCAAGAGCTAAAATAAATTTAAATGTTAGTTTACCTAAATTATTTAAAAATAATATAAATGTTTACCCTATGGTAGTAAACGTTAAAATTCCTGTTGAAGAATTCACTGAAAAGCAATTAGAAATACCTATAACTATATACAATAACCCTAATTATTATTCCGTTAAGCTATTCCCAAACAAGGTTATTATAAAAGTAATGGTTTCATTATCTCAATATAATAAGATAACTGCCGAAAATTTTGAAGCAAAGGTTGATTTGGATTTATGGACTAAGTATAAAGCCGAAAAATTATCGGTTGAGTTAATTAACAAAGCTCCTTTTACCTATGTTTTTCAAATTGAACCTCATCAGTTAAATTATATTATAAAAAAATAAATGCTAAAAATAGGGATAACTGGTGGTATAGGCAGTGGAAAAACAACTGTTTCTCAGGTTTTTAAATTATTAAATGTTCCAATATATTATGCCGACGAAGCTGCAAAAATATTAATGGTAAACAATATCCAAATTATAGCTGCTATAAAAAAGCATTTTGGGAAAATGGCTTACCTTGCATCAGGCGAATTAAACCGCGTTTATATTGCCGAAGTAGTATTTAATAACCAGCAACAACTACAGCTATTAAACAGTCTTGTTCACCCAGCCGTATTTGAGGATTTTAAAAATTGGAGTAATCAACAAAATACTGCATACATACTTAAAGAAGCTGCTTTACTTTTCGAAACTAATTTTTATAAACTAAATGATTTTAATATTTTGGTTTCGGCACCTTTACCACTAAGAATCAAAAATTTAATACAACGCGATAATACTACCGAAAAAAAATTAATGGCAATTATTGAAAAGCAAATGCCCGAATTACAAAAACAAAAACTAGCCGACTTCATAATTATTAATGACGAACAAAATTTTATAATTAACCAAGTACTTGCCTTACATACCCATTTTTTAAATATCGCCTAATGGGTATAAAAAACGATTTTTTAATTAAAAAATTACAAGGTTTATATTGCCCTTACGGCGATTTTTACCTCGACCCAAAACTACCCGTACATACAGCTGTAATATCACACGCACATAATGATCATGCTAAACCTGGCAATAACCAAGTATATTGTACTTCGACAACAGCATTAATAATGCAATTACGTTATAAAAAAAATGCTGCTCTAAACTTTTCAACCTATAATTACAAACAAATATTTAAAATTAAAGATGTTACTATCAGTTTTTTTTCGGCAGGCCATATACTAGGTTCGGCCATGATATTAATGGAGTATGAAGGTATAAGGTATTTATTTACGGGAGATTATAAGTTACAATACGACGCCACTTGTACGCCAATAGAATTTACCAAGGCCCATGTTTTAATTACCGAAACCACATTTGCCAACCCTGAAATTAAACATCCAAATCCTGTTAAAGAAATAGAAAAATTAAATAATATACAAGGTAATATTATGTTAGGTGCCTATGCTTTAGGAAAAGCACAACGCCTAAATAAATTGATTAACGATTATTGTCCGTCCAAAAAAATATTAGTCCATTATGCTATACTTCCTATTCATGCTTTGTACCAAAAACAACTAATTGATATAGGTTTTTATGCACCTTACAACCGTAAACTAATGAAGCTAGATGGTAATCAATATATTTATCTAGTACCGCCTACCACATTTAATAGTTACCAAAATGTAAAAAATGTTACTCGGATTTTCGCCTCAGGCTGGAAAAATTTACAGGTTAATGATGTTAATTCATTGTATGTATCTGATCATGTTGATTGGGATGATATTTTATTTACTATTGATAAAGTTAAACCATCATTTATTTGGACTATACATGGCGACGGACAAAAATTACAACAGCATTTCCATAATTATATTGATGTTGAAATTTTAGAAAATGCTTACTGAAAATACCGATTATTACGTAAATGAAGATGGCAATTTTGTATTTACCGAAACTCATCACCTTAAAAGAGGATATTGCTGTAAAAACGAATGCAAACATTGCCCTTGGAAATATAAAAAAAAATTAAAATTTACAGATAAAAAAACATGAATAACAATATTACCTATGAAATTAGAAGACGAAATACTTAATAAAGATTTTAAAAATCAATACCACAAATTAGTAGTAAATATAATATACACCAATGGTTGGATAAGTAATTTAATACATCAAGAATTAAAAAAACATAAAATTACTATGCAACAATATAACGTTTTACGCATATTACGAGGCCAATATCCCAACCCCACAACCATAAACGTTATTAAAGAAAGGATGCTAGATAAAATGTCGGATGCTTCGCGTATTATAAACAGGTTAGTAGATAAAAATTTAGTTACCCGTGATGTTAATTTACATGATACCCGAGCCAGAGATATTTTAATAACAACTGCTGGATTAGAGTTGTTAGAAAAAATTAAACTTGATAAATTGATGGATAAAATTATCACTAAAAATATTACCAAAAAAGAAGCCTTATTGTTAAATAATATGCTTGATGATATGAGAGGTTAGTGCCCTAAAAAATACCCTATTAAAGCAATAGAAATACCTAATGTTACTGCAAATGTTTTTTTAACAGTAAATTTATGGTCAACCGTTGATTCAAATAAAATTGTTGTAGAAATATGTAAAAATATACCTATTACAATACCCATAATAGATTGATAATACTGCGATAAATTATCCACATTGCCTGTACTAAGTTGGCTACTAAAAAAATAGCCCAGTGGCGACATTAATGCAAAAACGACAAGTAATACTACAATAAAAGGCTTACTTACTTTGTTTTGCAATAAAATACTGCCTAAGGCAAATGCAACAGGAATATGATGAATAGCAATACCATAAACCAATTCGTTATGGTTTCCACCCGATAATGGCATACCTTCTAAAAAAGCATGTAGCGCTAGGCTTATCATAATTCCATAAGGAAAAACAGCATTGTGTTGATGTGCATGCTTATGTACATGCCCGTGTTCTACCCCTTCCGAAAACTGCTCTAAAATTATTTGTAAAATAAAGCCACTTAAAATATACAAACCCACCGTTGTACTGCCATCTGCATAAACTTCGGGTAATAAATGTAATACAGTTATAGCAAATAAATAAGCCCCACTAAATGATAGTATAAGTTTAAGTTTTTGTTGGTTATCATTTTTAAATAAAAATATAGATATACCACCAAAAAATGCGCCACTAAAAAGCAACACTAAATTAAAATAACTCACAATGAAATTAATTTTGGAAATTTATAATTAAAAAAACTAGCAAAACACCAACCAATTAGTGTACCATATAAAGCACCAGATATAACATCGATTGGAAAATGTACCCCAACATAAACCTGTGCAAATGATATTAAAAATGCCCAACTTAAAAAAATCACGGAAAGGTATTTTATTTTTTTTCGAAAAAGTATAATTAAAAATACAGCAATAGCAAAATGATCGGTAGCGTGTGTAGATGGTAAACTATATCCCGTACCACAGGAAACTAACATATTTACTTGGGCCTTAAAAGAGGATTCGTTACAGGGTCGAGGCCTTTTAACAGCTTTTTTAATAAGCGATGCACTACTGTAATCGGCAAAACCTACACATACAATTAGTGTAAAAATCAATACAAAACCTTTACTTTTATAGGTTTTTATTAACAAAATAACAATAGCGATATAAAGCGGAATCCAAGTGAGTTTATTTCGTAATATAGGCATCAACATATCAAAAAAAACATTTGATAAACCTGTATTAATGGCATAAAATAATTGATGATCTAGTTGTAAAATTTTATCTAGCATCCTTTTTTTTACAAATAAATATTAACCTATCTGATTGATTAGAATTAAATGGATTTAAATAATAATCGCCAAAAGTATGTGTAATTTCTAAACCAGCGATATTAAATAACCTTATGAAATCGGCCAGTCTAAAATCATTAACTTCTTCGGTAAACGAATAATGTTTTTGCTTATCGTTAAAAACTATGTTTTTTATAATCTTACCATTTGCAATTTTACGTTTTATGTTAAATTTTATATCCTCAATTTGTTTAACCTCCTGCGGAATCAAATGTTGCGCAATTTTTTCAGCATTCAAATAATCAAGTACCAATAAGCCGTTATTATTTAACGATTTTCTAAAACTTTTAAGTGCTTTTATATGGTCTGCATCACTATCAAAATATCCAAAACTTGTAAAAAGATTGAAAGCAAAATCAAAATAATTAATGTAAAATAAATTGCGCATATCTTGCACAAAAAACTGTAAACTAGGGTTTTCAAATTTTTTTGCAAACTTAATACTCGCATACGATAAATCGGTACCTATAACATCAAAGCCTTTTTTATTCAAATAAATAGCATGCCTACCTTTTCCACAAGCAATATCAACAATTTTTGAATTTAAAGGGGGATTTAAAAATGCACAAAGGTTATCAATAAAAACTTCAGCTTCTTTATTGTCTCTGGTATTATAAAGTAAATGGTAATATGGCGAATTAAACCATGTTTGAAACCAATTTTTTTGCATTATAAATTATTTACATTTGCGCAAATATAGTGATTTAGGTAAATCAAAACTGTTTCATTATGGTTAAAATTATAAATAGGATATTCCCCATTTATAATTTTATTTTTGCAGCCTAATAAAAAAAATAATGAGTTTAATAAAATCTATTTCAGGTATAAGAGGAACTATTGGTGGTATTGCTGGGCAAGGTTTAACCCCGCTCGATGTGGTAAAATTTACTGCCGCTTATGGAAAATGGGTCTTAAAAAATTCGGGAATTAATAAAGTTGTAATAGGCAGAGACGCTCGTATATCGGGAGAGATGGTGCGTAACCTGGTTGTTGGTACATTACAGGGAATGGGTATTAATGTGGTTGATTTAGGCTTATCAACCACCCCTACAGTAGAAATTGCAGTGCCATTAGAAAAAGCTGGTGGTGGTATAATTATAACTGCAAGCCATAATCCTAAACAATGGAATGCCCTAAAACTGCTAAATAGCGATGGCGAATTTATCAGCGCAAGCGAAGGAGAAAAAGTACTTGAATATGCTGAAAACGATTTAACTTTTGCCGAAGTGGATATATTAGGTAGCTTAACTTTAAACGATACTTACCTTAATAAACACATAAATGCTGTATTGGCTTTACCTTTGGTAGATGTAGTAGCCATTAAAAATGCTAATTTTAAAATTGCTATTGATTGTGTAAATAGTACGGGTGGGTTATTTTTACCTCCATTATTAAACGCTTTAGGCGTTAAAACTATTTTTCCTATACATAGCCAGCCCAACGGGCATTTTGCACATAATCCGGAACCGCTGCCCGAAAATTTGCAAGATTTAGCAAGCGAAGTTATCCTTAAACAAGCCGATTTAGGTATAGCTGTAGATCCTGATGTGGATAGATTATGCTTTGTTTGCGAAAATGGGCAAATGTTCGGCGAAGAATATACATTAGTGGCTGTAGCCGATTTTGTGTTGCAAAATACGCTAGGCAATACGGTTTCAAACTTATCATCAACAAGGGCATTACGTGATGTTACCGAAAAAGCAGGTGCCAATTATACTGCTGCTGCCGTTGGCGAAGTTAATGTGGTAAATGCCATGAAAGCCACAAACGCTATTATTGGGGGCGAAGGAAATGGAGGTATAATTTATCCAGCATCGCACTATGGTAGAGATGCTTTAGTAGGTATTGCCTTATTTTTAACGCATTTAGCTAAGTTTGGGAAATCAATTTCGGCCTTGCGAGCTAGCTACCCAGCTTATTTTATATCCAAAAATAAAATTACCTTAACCGATGAAATGGATATTGACGCCTTGCTTTTACAAGTTGAAGAAAAATATAAAACACAAACTTATAACACTATTGATGGTTTAAAAATAGAGTTCGACAAACAGTGGGTTCATTTACGAAAATCGAATACTGAACCTATTATTCGCATTTATAGTGAAGCTAATACTGAAAATGAGGCGCAAATATTGGCCGAACAAATTATGACTGATATTAGAGAAATATTGCAATAATGGAAAAAATTTATTTTGATAATGCAGCAACTACCGCTTTAGATGTTGAAGTTTTAACTGAGATGACAACTGTAATGGCTAAACATTATGGCAATCCATCATCCATACATAGCCACGGCCGAGAGGCGAGAACACTTGTAGAAAAAGCCCGCAAAAAAATTGCTGGATTGTTGAATACTGCACCTTCAAATATATTTTTTACTTCGGGTGGCACCGAGGCCGATAATATGGCCATAAAATGTAGCATACAAAGTTTTGGGATTACACATGCCATAACTTCAAAAATAGAACACCATGCAGTTTTACATACTTTAGAAAATCTTGAAAAACAGGGTGTTATTAGTTTAAGTTTTGTTAATGTAGATGCTAAGGGAAATATTGATTTTAACCATCTCGATGAACTTTTGAAAACTAATTCTCGCTGCTTGGTATCGCTAATGCAAGCCAACAACGAAATTGGAACGCTTACAGATATTAAAAAAGTAGGAGAAATTTGTATGGCTTATAATGCTATTTTCCATACCGATACAGTACAAACAGTGGGTCACTATTCCCATGATTTGAATAGTATAAATGCACATTTTATAGTTTGTGCAGCCCATAAATTACATGGTCCTAAAGGTGTTGGTTTTTTATACGTTAACCCAATAATAAAAATAAACCCTATGGTTTTTGGTGGTGCACAAGAACGTAATATGCGTGGTGGTACCGAAAATATTTACGGCATTGTAGGCCTGGCAAAAGCTTTGGAGTTGGCTTATGCCGATATGGATGCGCATAAAAACCATATTCAAAGCATTAAAAACTATATGATGCAAGCGTTAAAATCACACATACCTAATTGTTATTTTAATGGTGAAACCGATAATGATAAAAGCCTTTACACGGTTTTAAATGTTAGCTTCCCCGAAATGGAAATGGCCGATATGTTACTTTTTAATTTAGATATTAATGGGATCTCGGCATCGGGTGGTAGTGCCTGCTCATCAGGTTCCAATATTGGGTCACATGTTTTAGCGGGCATAAATAGTAACCCTAACCGCCCATCAATACGATTTTCATTTTCTAAATTTAATACCGAAGCCGAAGTTGATTTTGTTGTACAAACTTTGCTAGAAGCAATTGGTACTAATTAAAAAATCAAAATTCAAAACTTTATCCCAATTATAAAATACTTTTAAATTAATTTCCTTTGCTTATACAATAGGAAATCCCGTTGTTCGAAGCCCGTTGCCCGAAGCCCGTTGCTCGAAGCCCGTTGCCCGTTGCCCGAAGCCCGAAAGCTACTCGTACTCAAAAACTCCAAAAGGAGATTGTATAGTTACTTTTTTGCCTTTAGCGTTTTCAACTCTGCCTACAATTTTAGCTTCAATATTAAACGATTGTGATATAGCAATAATATCTTGTGCCATAGTTTTATCAACATAAATTTCCATTCGGTGTCCCATATTAAAAACTTTATACATTTCTTTCCAATCGGAGTTTGATTGTTCTTGTATCAACTTAAATAATGGTGGAATGGGGAAAAGATTATCCTTTATAATATGTAAATTATCAATAAAGTGCAGCACTTTTGTTTGTGCACCTCCACTACAATGCACCATCCCGTGTATTTGATGTCGGTACTTATCTAATATTTTTTTTATCAATGGCGCATACGTTCTGGTGGGCGAAAGCACTAATTTACCGGCAGTTACGCTCAAGTTCGGATTAATTTCTATGTTGTCGGTAAGCGTTTTATTACCCGAAAAAACTAAATGTTCGGGTACGGCATGGTCATAACTTTCTGGAAATTCCGTTGCCAAAAATTTATTAAAAACATCATGCCTTGCCGATGTTAAACCGTTCGAACCCATACCTCCATTGTATTCGGTTTCGTAGGTAGCTTGCCCAGTTGATGATAAACCAACAATTACATCGCCAGCTTGTATTTTTTCGTTGGTAATTACATCGCTACGTTTCATCCTACAAGTAACCGTCGAATCTACAATTACGGTTCGTACTAAATCGCCCACATCAGCAGTTTCGCCACCTGTAGAAAAAATTGAAATCCCTTGTTGGCGTAAATCGGCTAATATTTCTTCGCTACCGTTAATAATTTGTGCTATTACTTCGCCCGTAATCAAATTTTTATTTCGGCCAATGGTTGATGATAACAAAATATTTTCGGTAGCACCTACACACAATAAATCGTCGAGGTTCATAATTATAGCATCTTGTGCAATGCCTTTCCATACCGACAAATCGCCAGTTTTTTTCCAATACATATACGCTAACGACGATTTTGTGCCTGCACCATCGGCATGCATAATATTACAATACAAGTCATCATTACCCAAAATGTCGGGTATTACTTTGCAAAACGCTTTCGGGAAAATACCCTTGTCAATATTTTTGATGGCATTGTGCACATCTTCTTTTGCCGCCGAAACGCCTCGTTGGTTATACCTGTTATCGCTCATTTTGTGGCAAATATAATTATTTTGAGGGGAGTTGGTAGTGATTATTTGAGAGCTTAAAAATATTTTTGAGGTAAAATCCCAAATAAACACTTTCACTTATTACCAATATTTTTACAAACCTGTTTGCATAATCCAAAGCATAATTATAATTTAGCAACAATGGATAATTTTGTTGTTTCGGCCCGTAAGTACCGACCTGTAACCTTTGATAGTGTTGTGGGCCAATTACATATTACCAATACTTTAAAAAATGCCATTAAAAATAATCAGCTTGCGCAGGCATTTTTATTTTGTGGGCCAAGGGGTGTAGGTAAAACTACTTGTGCCCGTATACTGGCTAAAACCATAAATTGTACCCACCTTACTCAAAACAATGAGGCTTGTGGTGTATGCGAATCATGTAAATCGTTTCAATTTGGTAATTCATTTAATTTTCACGAGCTTGATGCCGCCTCTAACAATTCGGTGGATGATATACGTAACCTTACCGACCAAGTGCGCATTCCTCCCCAAGGAGGAAAATATAAGGTGTATATTATTGATGAAGTTCACATGCTTTCGCAAAGTGCATTTAATGCTTTTTTAAAAACTTTAGAAGAACCACCCTCATACGCCATTTTTATATTGGCTACTACCGAAAAACATAAAATATTACCCACCATACTTTCACGCTGCCAAATATTTGATTTTAACCGTATTAAGGTTGATGATATGGCTAAGCATTTACAAAGTATTGCGGGTAAAGAGGATGTAAAGTTTGATGCTGATGGCTTACATTTAATTGCCCAAAAAGCGGATGGCGGGCTGCGTGATGCGCTTTCAATGTTCGACCAAATAGTAAGTTTTTCGAACCGAGAGGTTACTTATCAAGCCGTTATAGATAACTTAAACCTGCTTGATTACGATTATTATTTTAAAGTAACCAATGCCCTGTTAGAGGCTAATTTAGCTAACGCATTATTATTATTTGATGAAATATTAAACAACGGATTTGAAGGTAACACTTTTACCAATGGCTTATGCGAACATTTTAGAAACTTATTGGTATGTAAAGATAATGCTACCTTACAATTGCTAGAAGTAAGCGAAAATATAAAGCAACGCTATATGGAACAAGCCAACAATTCTTCTATTTCGTTTTTAATTAGCGGTTTAAACATAGGCAATCAATGCGAAATAAACCTAAAACAAAGCAAAAATCAACGCTTGCAAATAGAGTTAATGCTGATAAAGCTGAGTCATTTGCCCAGTGTTTTAAATTTAAGCCATTCGCCTAATGTTGTGCAACTAGCAGAGCAAGTAAAAAAAAAACCTGAAAATTTAATCTCTACCCCATCTGTTACTGTTGCTAGTACAAAAATTTTTATTAATTCAGTAGTTGAACCATCAATTATTACCACGCCCGAAATTCCTACCTACGCAATCCCATTATCCAATACTATTCATGAAGTTAATGATAACCCTGTAAGTTTTTTAAAAAAAAATATTACGCCTGCCCTATCGTTAATACCCGATTTGAATAATTTCAAACTCAATAATTTAAAAGACAAAGCAGATGAACCCGTCTATGTAGCTGGCGACTTAAAAAATGAATTTACCGAAACCGAATTATTGGAAGCTTGGAAAAGCTACATTGATTTAATGAAAAGTAAAAATAAAATGAGCTTAGCTGCATTAATGGAAAATAATATCCCTAATATATTACCTCATTTTGAAGTGCAAGTGTTATTAGATAATAAAATGCAAGCTCAAGAATTAAAAAACGAAAAAATAGATTTATTAAATTATGTGCGAATCAACCTAAAAAATTTCGATATTAATATCACATCCATCATTAATACTACCGAAACAAACACTAAAAAACCTTACACAGCAAAAGATAAATACAATTATTTTGTAGAAAAAAATCCTGCAGTAGAAGATTTGAAACGTATTTTTTCGCTAACCATAAATTAGTGAAAATCATTTTTTGGGTATCCTTCTTCATCCAAGTCGTCTCTAAAATCTTCGGGAGTACGGCACAACATTTTATCTTTAGCATTTAATAATAAGTCGGTGGCTTTAATTTTATGCATGGCTAAATTTTCTATATCAGTTTCCAAAGATGCGTGTTTATCATACTCAATATTTCCTACATAAGGATTTGCTTCGTCATAATCTGAATTCATATCGGCACCATTTTTAGCCTCAGTATCGTAAGGGTCGGGATGGTTGTAAGCATTATCTTCAATAGCATTTACATCAAGTTCATAACTATTTGTAACCTTGTTAAATTTAAGATTATGCTGTTCGCTATTTTTTAAATTTGATTTTTCGTTGCGTTTTAAGCTATCATTATTTCTAGCTTTTGAATTTTTATTTTTCATTTTTTTAGTTTAAAATAATTGCCACCACAAATGTGCCAATATTATGATTAAAGAATGTGAATGTTAGTATTGTGCAATCGTTCAAAAGTTTATATTTGCAACTTTGTTAAAACCAATTAAAATCAATTTAAAATGCAAAAAATAAAAGTAGCTAACCCAGTTGTAGAGCTAGATGGCGATGAAATGACCCGAATTATATGGAAATTTATTAAAGATAAATTGATATTTCCATATGTAGATTTAGATATTAAATACTACGATTTAGGTATTGAGTTTAGAGACGAAACAGATGACCAAGTTACCATAGATGCCGCTAACGCTATCAAAAAATATGGGGTTGGTATAAAATGTGCAACCATTACACCCGATGAGGACCGTGTAAAAGAATTTGGCTTAAAACAAATGTGGCGTTCTCCTAACGGCACTATCCGTAATATTTTAGATGGAACTGTTTTTAGAGAACCAATTGTGATGGCTAACGTACCTAGGTTAGTACCCAATTGGACAGCCCCTATTTGCATTGGCCGACATGCTTTTGGCGACCAATACCGAGCTACCGATTTTGTAACCAAAGGTAAAGGAAAGCTTACCATCAAATTTGAAGGTGAAGATGGCACTTTGCAAGAATATGAGGTTTATAATTTTAATGGTGATGGGGTAGCTATGGCCATGTATAATACCGATGATAGCATTATAGGTTTTGCCCGAGCTTGTTTTAATCAAGCATTAAGTAAAAGATGGCCCTTATACTTATCTACCAAAAATACGATACTTAAAAAATACGATGGTAGGTTTAAAGATATTTTTGAAAATATTTATCAAGATGAATTTAAATCAGCTTTCGCAGATGCTGCAATAACTTACGAGCACCGTTTAATAGACGATATGGTAGCATCGGCATTAAAGTGGAACGGTAATTTTGTATGGGCTTGTAAAAATTACGATGGCGATGTACAATCGGACACTGTTGCGCAAGGTTTTGGTTCTTTAGGTTTGATGACTTCCGTTTTAATAACTCCTGATGGTAAAACAATGGAAGCCGAAGCCGCACACGGAACAGTTACCCGCCACTATCGCGATCATCAAAAAGGAAAGCCTACTTCAACCAATCCTATTGCTTCTATATTTGCTTGGACCAGAGGCTTAGAGTTTAGAGGGAAACTTGACGGTAACCAAGAATTGATTAATTTTTGCCATATTTTAGAAAATGTATGTATTGCAACTGTTGAAAGCGGTAAAATGACCAAAGATTTAGCAATTTGTATTTACGGAAATAATATTACTACTAAGCAATACCTTAACACTCAGGATTTTTTAAATGCTATTGATGAAAATTTAAAATCAAAACTAGAATAATTTTAAAATATTTTCACATTTATAACAAAGCCACAATTTATAAAATTGTGGCTTTGTTTATTTTAAAATATTAATTTTTTACAAAACAAGTATTAAGAAAGTAATTGTATCAATTTAAAATGTTTACTCGCAGTAATAATAACTCTTTTTAAATCATCAAAAAATAATTCTCCTACATAATCCTTACCATCAATAACTACCTTAGTAGGCAAAAACGGTAAGCCAATTAATTTAAGTTCGTAAGTTTCGTATCGTGGTGTAAACAATCCTTCGGTTGATTGTTTAATAGTCATTGAAGTTTTATCTCCATTAACAATAAATTTTTTCTCCACGTATATATCTTGCTCATAGGCAAAAGTATCTCCATGATCTTCGTAATGAAAAGAGTTTACTTCGTAGTTAGCATAATATATTTGAAATAATAACTCGTCGGCTTCAAATTCGTTTACATGCTGTTTTACTGGTGCTTCGGGAATAACAGAACCAGCTTTTACAAATATGGGCATCGAATCAAGCGGTGCATCAACAGTGTGTTCTTGCCCACCTTCCATTGCTTCATGTGTCCAGTAATCGTACCAAGTACCTGCAGGCAAATATAGTTTACGCGTAGTTGCGCCTTCGCTTAATACAGGACACACCAATATTTTATCGCCAAATGTAAACTCATCTTCACGATAATGGTTTGATAAATTTTCTTGCTCTAGCATAATTACTGGGCGTAATATTGGAAAACCGTATCTGTGGTGTTCCCAAAAAGCAGCATATATGTAGGGTAATAATCTATAACGTAATTCAATAAATTTTTTGTTGATGGCTTCTAAATCAGGACCAAAACTCCAAGGTTCCCGCTCGCCAGTATCGCCAGCAGAGTGGGCTCTCATAAATGGCGAAAATACACCTAGTTGTATCCAACGAGTAAATAGTTCACCAGTAGGTTCACCACTAAATCCTCCAATATCAGTTCCTGCAAAAGGTATCCCGGAAACGGAAAGGCGTTGCATTTGTATACTTCCTATTTTTAAATGTTCCCAAGTAGCCACGTTATCGCCCGTCCATACACAACTATAACGTTGCATGCCCGAATAACCAGCCCTAGTTATAGTAAAAGGACGTTTATTTTTTTGCAAAAGTTTTAATCCGTCATAAGTTGCCCTTACCATTTGCATTCCATATACGTTGTGTGCTTTACGGTGCGAGCCTCTTCTACCATCATAATCATGGCGTACATCGTCGGGAAAAGAACCGGCACCAAATACGGCTGGCTCATTCATATCATTCCATACGCCTGCTACGCCTACCTCTACCAATTCTTTAAATAAAGTTCCCCACCATTTGCGTACTTCGGGGTTAGTATAATCAGGAAACTGGCAACGCCCCGGCCATACATGTCCTTCCATAAAGTAATCATCGCTACGACGGCAAAAATATTTATTTTCTTTTCCTTCTTTAAAAACCCAATAATTATCATCTACCTTAATACCAGGATCAATAATTACTACTGTTTTAAAACCATCGTCGGATAATTCCTTGATCATTTTTTTAGGATTAGGAAAATGTTTTTTATTCCAAGTAAAACATCTATAACCATCCATATAATCTATATCAAGATATAAAGCATCGCAAGGGATTTTACGGTCTCTAAAGTTTTTCGCTAAATCATGCAATTTAGATTCGGGGTAATAACTCCATCTACATTGATGGTATCCTAACGCCCACATGGGTGGTAACTTATGCGTACCTGTAAGTGTATGATAGCGTTTTACTACATCCATCATGTGTGGCCCGTGTATGTAATAATATTGTAATTCGCCACCATCTGCCCAAAAACTAGTTTTATTACTGTCTTCATGGGCGAAATCAAAATGTGTTTTATACGTATTATCAAAAAATATTCCGTATGAATTTCCTTCCTGTAAACTCAAATAAAAAGGGATGCTACGGTATAATGGATCTTGATGTTTAGAAAAAGAATAGGTATCGGTATTCCAATTATGAAAACGTTTTCCACGCAAATTGAAATCGGTAGGTTTATCGCCCAAGCCAAAAAAACTTTCTCCGTCGTTACATTTTTTGGTACAATATACATAATACCCACCGAATGCCGTATTTTCTTCAAAGTGCATAGCTTGGTAATCTTGGTTGGTAATATTACCTTGATTATCGGCAAATGATATAAAAAAATCGGCTTTTCTTACCAAACATTGTACGGTATTGGTAGCTACAAGATAATGTGTTTCTGTTTCGGTAAAAGTAAATACAGCTACTTTTTGCTCTAAAGCGGGTACAGCGTATGAAAACTCATCTAAAAAAACACTATTAGGAGCTAGTTTTACTCTAATTATTTCATCGCTAACTATTCTTATTTGTACAGTTGAAGTACCATCGTAAAAATAAAATTTATTAGCATCCTGTTTAACTTCTTTAATTGCATCAAGATATTTTTTTATAATGGGTTGGATACCTACAACTGGGTTATTCAAATGTTGAATATCTTCTAAATCTGTAACCGATAATTCTACATTAGGTAATAGAAACTTTTCTTCTTCGTTCATTATGTGTTTAATTTGTATTTAAACTTTTTTTTAAGTAACAATTATAAACATTAATCCTTTTAAAAATTAAATAATATAAAAAATTGTTAGAAATTATTGAAATAACATGGCAGAATGGAGACAATAGGTAAAATTTTAGAATAATGTATTCTCAAACTTTTAATAAACCATAATAAAACAATGAAAATGGTTAATAAATATATTAAAATATTCATTAACCATTTTTATTGGATAGTTCAAAAAAAACAAATGAAACTCTATTATTGATGTTGAAATTGTCGAATTTCTTCGTATAAATCAATAACTTTCTTTTGTAGTTCAATTACATCCAAATTTCTATTTTCCAACTTTTGAATAATGCTATCTAATTCAGTATGATATTCTTCTTCTTCCTCTGGACTACTGAATGTTAACATTTGCACTGTTGTTAAATTAAACAATTTAGATATTTGCTCTAACCTCGACAAATTAACATCAGTAATTCCTGTTTCAATTTTAGAAAACGCCGGAATTGATATTCCTAATTGAAGGGCTACATCCTCCTGGCTCCAACCTTTTTGGTGTCTTAATAATCTGATTTTTTTTCCGAGTTGTTTCATTGTAAATGTTTTTTATTAGTAAATGATGATAAAAATAATTTTTTTTAAAAGCTATTTGAATTTTAAACTAAGCATTAACTTTTTAAATAATTTTACGAAATTAATATAGTTTAACGAATATTTTATAAAATAGTTGTATTGTTTTTGTAAATTTTTAATAATATAAAAATATAAAAGTAAAAAAAAATGCCATGATATATAACCATTATGTTTTTTTAGTAAAAAAAAATCTTTAAACGAATTAAAATTTTAAATACGCAACAAATTATTTTATAATACAACTTCACAAAAATAATTTTCAATAACTGTAAATATTAAAAAAAATATTGCTAAAGAGTAAAAACTGCCGCAACCCACTCATTCAATTTTTTATTGTGTAGGTATTTTAGATTTACAACATTGCCAGCTTGAGTAAGTATTTTTAAATCGGGCGTTAAATGAAATCCACTTAAAATTATAGTTCCGTTTTGTTTTAAAACTTGTGCATAATTTGGTATTTGATCTAAAAGAATATTACGATTGATATTTGCTAATATGATATCGTACTTTTGCAAGGGAATTATTTCTTTTGACCCACACAATGTACTAACATTTTTAATATCATTTAGAGCGCAATTTTCTAAAACACTATCATAGCAAACGATATCGTTATCAATAGCTACAACTTTTAAAGCACCCATTTTTGAAGCCAAAATTGCTAAAATTCCTGTTCCACATCCCATATCTAAAACATTTTTACCCTTAAAATCTGTTTCTAGCATATATTCCATCATCATGGCTGTAGTTTGATGATGACCTGTACCAAAAGCCATTTTAGGATCAATAACTATTTCGTACGCATAATTTGATTTACTAGGATGAAAGGTTGCCCTTACATATATTTTATCTTTTATAGCAATAGGTTCGAAATTACTTTCCCATACTTGATTCCAATTTTTGGCAGGTATTAAATTAATTTCGTAAGTAAAAGCACACTCGCCTTCATACACTAACAAGCTGTTATCTAATGTTTTTTGGTTAAATTTATCGGTAATTATATAAGCATTAAAACCTAAATCGGTTTCTTCAAAAGTATCAAAACCTATTTGCGCTAAATCATTTATCAATAAATCTTGGTAAAAGCCTTTGTTATCAATAACTGTAAAAACCAATTCAAAATGGTTCATAATTAATTAAATGCTTTAGCAATATCAATAAAATCGCGTGATTTTAGAGAAGCACCACCTATCAACCCTCCATCAATATCTGCTTGCGCAAATAATTCTTCTGCATTTTTAGGGTTACAACTTCCACCATAAAGTATCGAAATTTTATCAGCTACAACAACATTATATTGCCACGCAATTTCATTACGTATAAAAGCATGTATTTCTTGCGCTTGCGCAGATGAAGCCGTTACTCCTGTACCTATTGCCCATACAGGTTCGTAAGCAATTACTAATTTTTCAAACTCTTGTGAAGCCAAGTGGTAAGTAGCTTCAGCTAATTGCGATTTTATAATATCAAAATGTATCCCACTTTCACGTTCTTGCAATGTTTCGCCAATACAGTAAATAGGTATTAAATTGTTTTTTAAAGCTATATCAATTTTAGCTGCACATAAAGTGTTGTTTTCGGCAAAATATTGGCGACGCTCCGAGTGTCCAATAATTACATATTGCACTCCAGCAGATGCGAGCATTTCGGCAGAAATTTCTCCAGTGTAAGCGCCACTTTCGGCTTGATGGCAATTTTGAGCGCCCACTGCAACTTTAACATTATCTTTATTTAATTGTACCAAACTATGTAAATGTAAATATGGGCTGCATACTACTACTTGTTGGTTATTATGTAATTCATCATTAGCCATATTTATAACTTCCGAAAATAATGATAAACCATCTTTAAAGTTTTTATTCATTTTCCAGTTTCCTGCAACTATCTTTTTTCTCATCTTATAATTATATTAAAATCTTCTAAATTTTTCTGTGCTTTCGAATATATGCGCTAAAATAGCTTTTTCTTCATCATTAAAAACTTTACCTTTTCGGTTATATACCAAATTAGCGGTTTCAAACATCTTAATAAGTCCATAAACTTCGTATCCTTGTGCGTTACCCCACGAAAAATCGGGTATAAAGTTTCGAGGAAAACCAGCCCCAAAAATATTAGCACTAACCCCAACAACTGTACCCGTATTAAACATGGTATTAATGCTGCACTTGGCATGGTCGGCCATTATTAAACCACAAAATTGTAAGCCTGTTTTCCTAAATTTTTGCGTGGTATAATCCCAAAGTTTTACCTCTGCATAGTTATTTTTTAAGTTCGAGTTGTTGGTATCTGCACCTAAATTGCACCATTCACCTATTACAGCGTTGCCCAAATAACCATCATGTCCTTTTGATGAATTTCCCCAAATAACCGCATTATTAATTTCGCCTCCTACCCTACTATATGGCCCAATTGTGGTAGCACCATATATTTTACTACCCATTTTAATTTGCGAATTATTACACAATGCTAAGCTACCTCGTATGTTTGTTCCTTCCCATACTTCGGCATTTTGTCCCAAATATATTGGTCCATCAAGTGTATTAAATGTACTACACTCGGCTTGTACACCTAGCTCAATAAATATATTTTCACCTATTATGGTATTGGTACTACTCAATACTGCTGATTGTTTGCCTTTTGTTACCAAAGCAAAATCGGCTATTAATTCGGTATTGTTTTTACTGAATATATCTTCTGGAAAATTAATTGTGGTAATAGAACCCGAGTATGATATAGGTTCGTAAACAGATAAATTATTTTCATCAAATATTTTTGCATCGGCTTCGGGTAAAGGTAAAGCTATCAATGTGTTACCGTTAAACAAAGCTTGCCCAATTTTTAAGTTATTTATTGCATTTACCAGTTCGGTATTGGGGCAAACTGCTCCATTTATAAAAATATTTTTATCTAATACTTTAAACGGGAATTTACAATTAAGGTAAGATGCAGTTTTATACCCACAATATCCATTAAAATAATATTGCCATTTTTCCGATATTTTTAAAATACCTATCCTTAAATCGGCTGTTGGCCTAGTTAATGTCAATGGAAATAAATTATCCCGACTGTTTTCATCAAAAAATATCAACATCATGGTGCAAATCAAATAAAAAAAGTCCCAACTATCAAGTCAAGACTTCTTAAAATGGTATAATGTTTATAATTATTTTTTAGCGTAACGCGTTTTAAACTTATCAATACGCCCTGCAGTATCAACCAGTTTCATTTTACCAGTATAAAATGGATGCGAAGTATGAGAAATTTCTAATTTTACCAATGGGTACTCATTTCCATCTTCCCATTTGATGTTTTCGTTGGTATTTATGCAAGATTTTGTCATAAAAGCATAATCGTTAGACATATCTTTAAAAATAACTAACCTATAATTCGATGGATGCAAGTCTTTTTTCATTGTATTTTAACCTTTTTTAAGAGGTGCAAATATATAAAATATTTATGTTTATAAAAATGAAATTGTGTTTTAATGTTATTATTCTTAAAAGTTGCTAACTTATTGAAAATATATTTTAAATAAAATTTAATACTAAAGCTTTAAATATACCTTGATTCATAAAAATATTAATTTTTTCACACTACTCAACATCAATAATTTTTAAAAAACTAATGGTAATTTTAAGCGTAAAAAGTATATTAAAAATACAATTGATAAAAAGGTTTTTTATAGATTTGCAATTCACTAAAATACATAAAATGTATCCAGAATATTTGGTTGCCCCCATGCGTAGCGAATTAACCAATGCGGGTTTTGAAGATTTAAAATCGGCCGAAGCCGTTAAAAATGCTATTGAAGCTAGTGGAACAGCCTTTGTTGTTATAAATTCGGTATGTGGGTGTGCTGCTGCCAATGCAAGGCCGGCGGCCAAACTTGCAGCTTCAAGCACACACAAGCCCGATAAACTTATTACCGTATTTGCAGGTGTTGAAAAAGAAGCAGTAGATGCCGCCCGTAACTTTATGGCTCCTTATCCACCATCGTCGCCAGCAATGGCTTTATTTAAAAATGGTAAATTGGTACATATTATCGAACGTCATCAAATAGAAGGCAGGCCAGCACAAATGATAGCCGATAATTTAGAAAGTGCATTCGAACAATATTGCTAATATTTATTATCACATTAAAATTTGTAGGTAAATATTTTATACCAAAATTGGTTTTTATGTAAAAATAAAACTATCAACTAATAATTGGACCTACCGAAAAGTTTACAAATTATTTAACATTAATACTTTTTGTAGCAAACATAATTACTACTTATTAATCAGTTTGTTCCAGCTATACGCTATACTCCGCTCCCGAAGAAAAATCGGGATGCGGGGTGTCGTTGCTATCTGGGCTAGAAAAAAGGGTTGGTGCTTTTAAAAATGTTTTTTTTATTTAAAATTAATTAAAATTTTCAATCAATTTTAGGTTGTAACTTATTGAAAACCAACCCTTAGTTAAATAAAAGGGATAGCAATGGAAAGCCCACAGCCTCCTATTTTCCTTGGGCGAGAACTTGTAATGTATAGCCCGACTAGCGGCCGCCAAAAGCACTACCGTACTTTTTCTAAATAAAATTAATGAATAGTATAAAATTTTATTACCTACAAAAAAGGCTGCCTAAATACTAGACAGCCTTTTTTATTTAAAATATTATGTTTAAATTATTTTTTAACGAACTTAAAATCTTTGCCGATAAAACGAGCAGTATCGCCTAGTTCTTCTTCTATTCGTAACAATTGATTGTATTTGGCTACTCTATCGGAGCGTGAAGCCGAACCTGTTTTAATTTGTCCACAGTTTAAAGCAACGGCTAAGTCGGCAATGGTAACATCTTCTGTTTCGCCCGAGCGGTGCGACATTACCGATGTATAACCAGCATTTTGAGCCATTGAAACTGCATTTATTGTTTCGGTTAGCGTTCCTATTTGGTTTACTTTTACCAATATTGAATTGGCAATTTGGTTATCAATACCTTGCTTTAAGCGATTTACATTGGTTACAAATAAATCATCTCCTACCAGTTGTATCTTATCGCCAATGGTTTCGGTTAATAGTTTCCATCCATCCCAGTCATTTTCATCCATACCATCTTCGATAGATATAATTGGATATTTGGCAACTAGTGAAGCAAGGTATTCGGCTTGCTGGGTGCTATTAAGTTTTGCACCATTTTCGCCTTCAAACTTACTATAATCGTAAATACCATCTTTATAAAACTCAGATGCTGCACAATCAAATGCAATGTAAATATCTACACCTGGCTTGTAACCTGCTTTTTCTATAGCTTGTAAAATAGTTTCTACACCGTCTTCGGTGCCAGCAAATTTTGGTGCGAAACCACCTTCGTCACCTACCGCAGTAGATAAACCTCTATCATGTAATATTGCTTTTAATGTGTGAAAAACTTCGGTTCCCCACCGTAAAGCTTCCGAAAAAGATGATGCTCCTACGGGCATAATCATAAATTCTTGAAAAGCAATAGGGGCATCGGAATGTGAACCGCCGTTTACAATATTCATCATCGGAATAGGCAATGTATTCGCATTTACCCCTCCAATATATCGGTATAGTGGTTGTTTGCTTTCTTGTGCTGCTGCTTTGGCAACAGCTAACGAAACGCCCAATATTGCATTTGCACCTAAGTTTCCTTTATTTGGTGTACCATCTAATTCAATCATTAATTGGTCGATAGCATTTTGTTCAAAAACATCAGCACCTTTTAAAGCTTCTGCTATTTTTTCGTTTACATTGGTAACAGCTTTTAATACCCCTTTGCCTAAATATACAGCTTTGTCTTTATCGCGTAGTTCAACAGCTTCGTGTTGCCCAGTTGATGCACCTGAAGGAACAGCTGCCCTACCAATTATACCGTTTTCAGTAATTACATCTACTTCAATTGTAGGGTTTCCTCTCGAATCGAGGATTTGTCTTGCGTAAATATCAAGAATTAAACTCATGTGTTTATTTATTATTAAAAATTTATATTTTTAGTTAGAGTTAAAATCACACTAAGATAATATTTATATATTTGTATGCAAACATAAAAATTAAATTTTTGAATGTTTGTGCAATTTTCAATGTAAAAACACAAAATTTATAAAGGTAAGCTCTAAATAAAGGTTAATTTTTAAAACAATTTAACGTAATAAATTGTAATAATACCGACTTAAAGGAGTAAAATTGTATAAAAAAATTAAAAAAGTAATTACAATTTTTATTAATAAAATTAAATTTTAATCCGTTATTAACCGTTTATGGCTCAAAAACTAAAATTTATCAACACAAATAATAGCACATTTTATGCAACCGTTCGTAACCGTGTAGATAATTACTTTAGCGAAAACAAGCTTTCTACCCACGCCAATACGGCAATGTGGTTTAAAACTTTATTTTTTTTAAGTGGCTATGTAGGCATCTACTTATGGTTATTATTAGGAGGTTTAAGTGCTGGTGTAATGTTGGCATTGGCTATTGTGTTAGGCATGTTTGGTGCATTTATAGGTTTTAATGTTTGCCATGATGCTATTCACAAAGCTTTTTCACACAATAAATATGTGAACAATGTATTGGGTTTTATATTTAATTTATTAGGTGCTAGCAGTTATGTTTGGAATTTATGCCACAACGTAGTGCATCACACTTACACAAATATTGCTGGCCACGATGAGGATATTGATATAGCACCTGGTCTAATACGTTTTTCACCTTTAGAAAGTGTGAATAAATTGCAAAGATTTCAGCACTATTATGCCTTTTTATTGTACAGTTTTGCTATGGTTACTTGGGCTTTTAGAAAAGATTATAAGAAATTTTTTCAAGCAAAAATTGGCGAACAAAAATCAAACCATCCAAAAATAGAATACTTTAGACTTTTCTTTTATAAAGCCATTTATTATTTTTTGTTTATTGTTTTGCCTTTATTGGTAATGCCCGTTAATTTCGGACAATTTGTATTAGGCTTTTTAAGCTATTTATTTGCACAGGGATTGGTGCTAGGTTTAATTTTTCAATTGGCACATGTGGTAGAGGGTACTGAATTCCCATTACCAAATAACGAAGGTAACGTTGAAGAAGCTTGGGCTGCACACCAAATGCGCACTACTGCAAATTTTTCGGGCGAAAGTAAAATTGCAGCTTTTTTTTGTGGCGGTTTAAATCAACAAATAGAACACCATTTATTTCCTAAGGTATGCCATATCCATTATCCGAAAATAGCCGTTATTGTAAAACAAACTGCTTTAGAATTTGATCTACCTTATATAGAAAATAAAACATTTTTGGGTGCTTTAAAATCTCATTACCGTATGTTGCGTAAACTTGGTAAAGAATCTTATGGTGTTAGTATAGAAAAGCCTATGGAATTAGCTATTTCTTAAATAAAATTTTTGAATTCTATTTATTTTCTTTTTATAAATTTTAATAATTTTACATTTTGAAAAATATTTTCGAAAAAATTTAGTAATAAGCTTAAAGATTTTTAAATTGGGATAAAATTTATTTTATTATGTTTAATAAATGCTACATTATATTGTTGTTAATATTGCCTTTAACGGTTAAATGTCAAATTAAAAATCCATTATATAAATTAATGATTGATAGCTTTATACTTAGCTCGCCTATTATAACTATTGATTCGTTCAAGAACCTTAAAAACACGTTTGTTTTAGATACAAGAGAGAGTACCGAATACGAGGTAAGCCATATTAAAAATGCCAGAAATGTAGGTTATATATGGTTTGATATGCGAAATGTTTATGATATTCCTAAGACTGCTAATATTGTTGTGTATTGTACAATAGGTTTCCGCAGCCAAAAAATATGTCAAAAACTAACTTCACTGGGCTACCAGCATGTGTATAATTTATATGGGAGCATTTTTGAATGGGTAAATAGAGGCTATCCAGTTTATAAAAGTAATGGAATACAAACTTCCGAAATACATACCTATGATGAGAGTTGGGCTAAATGGGTATCCAAAGGAACTATAGTATATTGATATTAAATAATATTTTGGTTTTTGGCTTCTTTTATTGCTTCTGATTTATTGTTTACAAAAAGTTTTACGTAAATATTTTTTAAATGAGTGCGTACCGTATTGGGGGCAATAAATAGTGAAGCTGCAATTTGGGTATAAGTTTGCCCATCACTAAGTAATTTAATAACACCAATTTCACGTTCAGATAGAATTGAATTAGCATTTTGTTTAAACGATGATGCTACCAATCGGGCAATGTTACTACTCATGGGTGCACCACCAGCTATACATTCTTTTATTGAAGATATAATACAATTGTGAACATCATTTTTTACAATATAACCTACAGCTCCTGCTTTTAACGAATCAAAAACAGCTTCAGTACTGTCAGTTGATGTTATCATAATAATTTCAACGTTAGGAAACTTATTTTTAATTTTTCGGGTAGCTTCAATACCATTTATGCCTGGCAATTGAATATCCATTAAAACTATACACGGTTTTCGTAGAGTTTTATTATTTAATACAAGCTCAGCATTTAAAAAGTGAATTGGTTTGTAAACGCAATTATTTTGAAGTACAAATAATAAAGATTTAGCCATAACAGCATCGTCTTCTATAAGTATAATTTGTTTATTAATCATTCCTGAGTTTAATAATTTCAAGCACTATAGCCAATAATATTTTAAAAAATTTAACTTAAATTAAAGATGTTATATTTAGTTAAAGGGCAGATAACGAATAACTATTTTAATTTTTTATTGTTTAAGAGCAATCCAATTTTAAATCCGCCTGTAGCACCCAAGCCACTATTTGGATCTATATTTAAAGCAAAATGATTCCCATTATAATTATTATATTCATACCCTTGATTATCTAAGGCATAACCCAAACCAGCATATAAATCAATTAAAAACAATTCTCCCAAAACCCATTGTTTGCCTATATTAATAATAAATGAACCCATTGTTACAGTTTCTTTTTCTTCAAGCTGATTTTTAAAATTGTTTTGACTATATGCCCCCAACATAATTTCTGGTTTTGCATACCATCCTTGTAATATGTGACTATACTTATCACCGTTTCTGATAAAGTTGGGTAATGTTAAAAATTTGTAACCAGCACCTAAAAAAACACCAGCAGCTTCTCTGTATTTAGTTGTGGTATAATAATTTCCATTCATGTCATAATTATAATATCTATATAATTTTTGACGCTTACCTAACCCAATAATTCCAAGTGTAAGTTCATAACTGCGACCCGGTTTTAAGCTACGCTCGAAACTTAATTGCGTATAACCCATTAGTGGCGCTAAAAAATTAAATTTTAAGGCATTTCTAGCTTGGTCTTCGTACAATGAAGCATCTTTCAAGCTAGTTTTATATAACTCTTCTCTTCCGTTTTCGTAAACAGTTTTCTTTAATCTATCTTTATCTATGGAATAGATTGGCTCATTAGAATCGTTTAATAATTTATATTTAATTTCTGATTCGCCAACTTCTAACACTTTCACACTAATAACGTCACCGTTTTTTTTGTAAATTTTATCTTGTGCAAAAGCTTTTGTACAAATTAGAAATGCTATCAGGATTAATTTAATAGGAGTTTTCATTAAGTAATTAAAAATAATTAAGATAAGGTTGTAGCTTTAAACTTATTATATTGTTTATATATACTTTACAATTATAGTTATTTAAAATCATTATTAATAGCGAACATTCTTTTTATCTTTGACTCTTGATATTTAGGTTTTGTATTTTTGTATTCAAAATAAATTATAAAAATGAAAAGAGGTTCGATAATAGGAATAATAATTATTGCCATGGCCATTGGTGTAATTATTAGCACTTATGCAGATAGCAGTACTTATGGTTCGTTTACCGAAGCCAAAGAATCACAAAAAGAATTACATGTAGTAGGCAAACTTAGCAAGGGAAAAGAATTATTTTATAACCCACAAAAAGATGCCAACTATTTTTCATTTTACATGGTTGATAATAAAGGTACAGAGTGCAAAGTAATATTTAATGGTACCAAACCACAAGACTTTGAAAAATCAGAGCAAATAGTTTTAACGGGCGAAATGCAAAACGGTAATTTTCATGCCAATAAAATTTTAATGAAATGTCCTTCTAAATACACGCAAGACAAGGTTGAAGTTACCGAAGTTACTGCAAAACCCAACATATAAATTTAATTAATGGATACATTTTTTGTAGGAGAACACCTACTACCTGGCAAAATAGGCCAATTTTTTGTAGTTCTTTCTTTCTGTTCAGCATTACTATCGCTTATAAGCTATTATTTTGCTAGCACCCAAAAAAACAAATCGGATAATTCGTGGCGTAATATAGGCAGATTTTCTTATGCTTTAAATTTTACGAGTGTTATTGCCGTTGGTTGCTGCCTTTTTTATATAATTTATAAACATTATTTCGAATATCATTATGCTTGGGCACACTCAAGTACCACATTACCAGTTTATTATATAATATCCTGCTTTTGGGAAGGCCAAGAAGGTAGTTTTTGGTTATGGACTTTTTGGCAGGGTGTTTTAGGTTTGATTTTAATTTATACTGCCCGCAGTTGGGAAAGTTCAGTAATGACAACTATTTCACTTTCGCAAGTTTTTTTAGCATCAATGCTATTAGGTGTTGAGATATTGAGTATAAAAATAGGTTCATCACCATTTGTTTTATTAAGAAATGCCATAGAAGGACCCATATTTTCAAGAGCCGATTATTTAAGCTTAATACCCGATGGAAATGGTTTAAACCCGTTATTACAAAATTATTGGATGGTAATACACCCACCAACTTTGTTTTTAGGATTCGCATCAATGATTGTACCTTTCGCATACGGTATAGCTGGTTTATGGATGAAACGATACGCCGAAATGGTAAAGCCAGCCATAACTTGGAGTTTGTTTGCTGTTATGATACTAGGAACAGGTATTATAATGGGTTCTTTTTGGGCTTACGAAGCATTAAATTTTGGTGGGTTTTGGGCTTGGGATCCTGTAGAAAATGCTTCTATAATACCATGGTTAACCTTAATAGCTGGGGTACACGTTTTAATAGCATATAAAAATAGCGGTCATTCATATTTTACAGCTATATTTTTAATTATCATTAGTTTTATATTGGTGCTTTATGCTTCGTTTTTAACCCGCAGCGGCATATTAGGAGAAACATCTGTACACGCTTTTACCGATTTAGGTATGAGCGGGCAATTGTTGATTTATATGTTAGCGTTTATAATAATTCCAACGGTTTTAATTGTATTAAACTGGAAAAAACTACCCATAACTAAAAAAGACGAAGCTACTTACAGCCGCGAATTTTGGATGTTTATTGGTGCCGTAACACTCATCATATCTTGTATTCAGATTATTGCAACTACATCAATACCCGTAGTTAATGCTGTTTTTGGTTCAAAATTAGCACCACCTACCGACCCAATAGCACATTATAATAAATGGCAAATAGCCATAGCAGTAGTCATTGCTTTTATTTCAGCTTTTTCGCAGTTTTTAAAATACAAACGTACCGAAATGCGCAAATTTTACATCAGCATTGGCGTATATATGTTTGTTGCCGCTTTACTTACAGGTGCATTGGTGTACATAACAGGTATTTATACCAATTTTATGTACATTTTATTAACTTTTGCAGCTCTGTTTTCAATAATTGCTAATGGTAAATTATTGGGCGATGCCGTAAAAGGAAAATGGAAATTGGCAGGCTCGGCAGTGGCACATATTGGCTTTGCGCTCGTTTTAATTGGCGCATTAATTGCCGCAGCAACTAATAAAGTTATATCAATAAATAACACAGGAATTGGTTTTGGTGATGAATTTGCAAAATCTAATAATCCACGCGAAAATATTATTTTATACAAAAACACACCCGTTAAAATGGACGAATATATGGTTACTTATAAGGGCGATTCTACATCGGGTGTTAATACTTATTACAAAGTAAATTACCAAGTTTTAGATGCTAACGGAGCTTTGAAGGAAAACTTTAATTTGTACCCTAATGCACAACAGAATGTAAAAATGAAGCAAATTGTGGCTTCGCCTGATACAAAACATTATCTGTTACACGATATTTATACCCATGTAAGCAGTGTACCGTTAATAGAAGATGAACATGAAAATCATGAAGGACATTCAGACGATGAAAACTACGATACACCCATCGTACACCAAGTTGCTGTTGGCGATACCGTTCGTTACAAAGAAGGATTTATTGTTATAAAAGGTGTGAACAAAAACGTTAAAATAGAAAATATGTCTTTAACAGCAAAAGATGTAGCCATTGGTTTACAATTGGAAGTGGAAACACCACAAAGTAAAATTAAAACCGAACCCATATTTTTAATTAAAGGAAATAACAAACTAGATTTTGGCAAAAAACTAGACGAACAAGGACTTAAATTGCGATTTACAAACGTATTACCCGATAAAAATAAACTTGAACTTACTGTTTATCAAAAACCAAAAGCAGATAGAAAAGATTGGATTGTAATGAAGGCTATTGTTTTTCCATACATTAACTTACTTTGGGGCGGCACCATAATAATGGTTATTGGCTTCTTGCTATCTATTTTTAGGCGGGCAAAAGAGTTAAAATTGGGGTAATTAATTGTAAAAATTATGATTTTCGCAATTATAGGCTCAGGTAATGTAGCCACCTATTTGTCAATAGCTTTAACTAAAAACGGCCACCAAATTTCACAAATTTACAGTCGTAATTTTAACAACGCCCAAACACTTGCCCAAAAAGTTGAAGCATCCGCAATCAACAAAATAACAGATATAAACCCATGTGTAGAGGCTATTATTTTGGCGGTAAATGATGATGCGTTACCCACTATCTTAAAAAGCTTAGCTACTAATAAACAAATATTAATACATACTTCAGGCACATTACCTATCTCGATTTTATCATCCATAGCAAAGCAATATGGCGTTATATATCCCTTGCAAACCCTATCAAAAAACGTTAAAATAAATTTTTTAAATGTTCCTCTTTGCGTGGAAGCCAACAATGTTGAAACCGAAAAAACTCTTTTACACATTGCTAATGATATAAGCAATGTGGTGTATAAAGTAAACTCCCACCAAAGAAAAACCTTACATATAGCCGCCGTTTTTGCTTGTAATTTTACCAATTATTTTTACGCTATTGCGGATGATTTGCTGCAACAAAACAACTTAAGTTTTAATATGCTAAAACCATTAATTACCGAAACGGCTAGCAAAATAATTGAGAATTCGCCGAAGCAAGTGCAAACAGGCCCAGCCAAAAGAAACGATAAAAAAATAATTGAGAGCCATTTATCGGCTTTAAGCCAATATCCAAACTATCAATTATTGTACAAGTTGATAAGCGAACACATTATGTTAAAATATAAATAATAAATTGCGTGTAGTTATCAATTAATTTTTGACTGTTTTTAACGACAAATTATTGCTTATGCAAAAAAATATACCATCCTCTAATACCATGAAACGTGAATTAGGTTTATTAGATTCTACCATGATAGTTGCAGGATCAATGATTGGTTCGGGCATATTTTTAGTAACCTCAGATATGGCTCGTTCGGTAGGTTCACCAGGCATTATTTTAGCAATATGGTTATTTACAGGCATTTTAACATTAATAGCTGCACTTAGTTATGGTGAATTAGCCGCCATGATGCCAAAAGCGGGTGGCCAATATATATATATTAAAGAAGCCTACAACCCTATTATAGCATTTTTATTCGGATGGACAACTTTTGCCGTTATACAAACAGGTTTAATTGCTGCGGTAGCTATCGCATTTGCAAGATATACAGCCGAGCTAATCCCTTTTTTTAGCGAAAAAAATATTTTGTTTAAAGTAGGAAGATTTACTGTAAACCATACCCAACTTTTGGCGCTTTCTTTAATTATTTTTTTAACCTTTATTAACCTAAAAGGAGTTAAAAATGCTAAAATATTGCAAACGGTATTTACTTTAACCAAACTTATAGCTCTTTTAGGTTTAATAGTTTTAGGCATATACGTTGGCTACAACAGTACTGCATTTAAAGCTAATTTAATAGATTTATGGATACCATATCAAACCATTAAAAACACCGATGGTAATATTACTCAATCATTATTAACTGGTACTGTTTTGTTTGGTGCCATTGGGGGTGCTTTGGTAGGTTCGCTTTTTTCGTCGGATGCTTGGAATAATATTACTTATACTGCTGGCGAAGTAAAAAACCCCGAACGAAATATTCCCCTAAGTTTATTTTTTGGCACTTTAATAGTTACTGTTTTATACATTTTGGCTAACGTATCTTATATGATGTTGCTACCCGTAAAAGGCGTTCCCGAGGGCGTAAATGTAATTGAACGAGGCATTATGTTTGCTTCATTAGACCGTGTTGGTACTGCTGCTGCATCTATAATTTTTGGCAGCTTGGCTGTAAAAATTATGGCTTTATTAATTATGGTATCAACGTTTGGTTGCAACAACGGCTTAATTTTATCAGGCTCAAGGCTTTTTTATGCCATGGCCAACGATGGTGTTTTTTTAAAAAAAGCTAGCAAATTAAATAAATATAGCGTTCCTGGTTTTGCCTTAATTATACAAGCTTTATGGGCATCGGTTTTGTGCTTAACGGGCACTTACAGCGAATTGTTAGATTACTGCACATTCGCAGCCCTGTTATTTTATATTATAACCATTGCTGGGATATTTATTTTAAGAAAAACCAAACCTGATTGGCCACGACCCTACAAAGCCTTTGGTTATCCAATATTACCAGCTTTGTATATAATTTTGGCTAGTGCAATATGTGCCGTTTTACTAATTTATAAACCTGATACCTGTGGCCGTGGTTTATTTATTGTACTATTAGGCATACCCATATTTTATCTGAGAAATATTTTTTCAAAAAAGAGCTAACATATTTTTATTAAAACTATAATTTTTCATGTCTAACCCTTAGATATGTTATTTTTTGAGTTTTATAAAACTATAAAATATAAACTCTTAACTTATTTCATAAAATTATTAAGGTAAGATTTTAGCTTTACAGATCCTGTTAAATTCACTATCAAGTAATAAATATTATTCTAATTTTGTAGCATGAGAATTGCAATTAATGGTTTTGGTAGAATTGGGAGAATGGTATTGCGAATGCTTTTACAAAAGCAAAATATGCAAGTTGTAGCCATAAATGATGTTTGCGATACAAAAACATTGGCGCATTTATTTAAGTACGATAGTATTCACGGTAATTACAATGGTGATATAAGTTTCGATGAAAATACACTAACTATAAATCAAAATATAATTAAAATATTTTCAGAAAAAAATCCCGAAAATTTACCTTGGGCTAATAATAAAATAGATTTAGTGATTGAAGCTACAGGTAAATTTTTAAATGAAGAAGATGCTAAAAAACATTTATTTGCTGGTGCAAAACAGGTGTTACTAACTGCACCATCACCCGATAAAAATATCCCAACTGTAGTTTTAGGTATAAACAACGAACATTTTAACTGGCAAAATCAAATTATTTCTAACGCATCATGTACTACCAATAATGTTGCTCCTTTAGTAAAAATTTTGGACGATAATTGGGAAATAGAAGACGGTTATATTACAACAATTCACTCTATGACTGGCGACCAAAACTTACATGATGCGCCACACCGAGATTTACGCCGAGCAAGGGCAGCCTCTGCCTCAATCATTCCAACATCTACAGGTGCAGCCAAAGCAATTACTCAAATTTTTCCACACCTAACTGGCCGGTTGGGTGGAGCGGGTATTCGTGTACCTGTTTTAAATGGTTCATTAACTGATTTTACCTGTATATTAAAAAAAACACCAAAAAATATAGCCGAAATAAATTTAGCTTTTAAAAAAGCTGCAAATACTAATTTAAAAGGTATTTTACAATACACTGAAGATCCTATTGTATCTGTCGATATTATTGATAATCCCAATTCGTGTATTTTTGATGCACAACTAAGCTCTATTGTAGGTGGTTTGGTTAAAGTTGTGGGTTGGTACGATAACGAATTTGGTTATGCTAATAGATTAGCAGATGTTGCTGAAATACTGCTGCTTAAAAATTATAATATTAACCCTAAAATCTCCTAAATTATTTGATTTAATCAATTGAATTTATAATCCAATAAGAAATTTTCTACGGAAAATTAATATTAATATTGTTTTAAAAAAGGTTGTAAAAAAGTTAAGCTCCAACGGGGAGAAGGAGCTTAAACTAACCAATTATAAACCAATTATATGTAGGACTTTTTAAAACTGTTAAAACTTTTTCTGTTTTTACATAGTGTAAAAGTAACACTAAGCTACCGTTTAATTGTCATAGTATTGTCATTAAATCTTAATGATCGGTTTTTTGGTTATTTATACAATGTGTTTATCATAACATTTTAGAATAATTTTTAAGTAATTTTTAATTTATTATTATTATTGTTGCAATAATAATAATGTTGAGGTTTTAATTATGCTTTATAATATTAGAATTATAAATAAAAAAAATTTGATAACATGCACTTACACATAAATTATAAAAAACAGTTGCTATAATTTTTGATACTCTTTATTAAAATAGCAATTTCTACAAAGTGGTTCATAATTTTCATTTTCGCCAAGTAAAAATTGGTTTTTACTTTCCACTAATCTGTAACTGTATAATGCCGAACCACCACAACGCATACATACAGCGTGTACCTTCGTAACATCTTCGGCAATGGCCATTAACGCTGGCATTGTTCCAAAGGGCTTTCCTTCAAAATCCATATCTAAACCTGCTACTAAAACCCTAATACCTTTGTTAGCGAGTTTTACACACACATCGGGTAAGTTTTCATCAAAAAATTGGGCTTCATCTATCCCTACCACTTGTGCATTGCCAGTATATAATAATATAGATGATGAGTTTTCTACACTTATTGCTTTTATAGAATTGGCGTTATGCGAAACCACATCAGTTTCATGGTAACGGGTATCTGTTTTTGGTTTAAAAATTTCAACTTTTAATTTTGCAATTTGCGCTCTTTTTAATCTTCGTAAAAGTTCTTCGGTTTTACCCGAAAACATTGAGCCGCAAATAACCTCAATACTTCCATTAAAAAAATTTATAACATTATTTGAAGCTGAATCATTTTTCATAAAAAAAATCTATCAATAGTAAAGAAGTAAATATGATAAATAAACTCTTTAATAGAATATTAATTTTTACAAAAAAATAAAATTAGGTACTTATAAAAATATTAAATAAAATTATTTGTCTGTTTCGGTAAATGATTTGTTTATGAAATTAATAATAAATCTTATTAAAACAGTTAAGCCAATAATTGCTATGGCAACCCAAACGTTTAAAATTATTTCGCGAAACAACACACTATCTATCGTAGCTCTTTTTAGTTGAATGCCATATAAAGCCCATATAAATACCAAACCAAAATAAGGATTTTTCTTTTTTATGTCCATAAATACCGCCAATGCAACCGCCGTCCATATCATAATTTCTACCCATGTTCCAGCATCTATACTACTGGTCCAATTTATAGAAACTAAATAAACACTAAAATTAGCAATGGTAGCTATACATAGCCATGCAAAATAAATACTTAATGGAAACTGAGTAAATAACCTAGATGCTACACTTTTATGAGGGCTGTATAATTTCAAATTAATAGCTATAAACAATAATGTTACTAATTGTATAACGATTAAAATGAGTGATAAACCCAAATATTCATACGAAAAAGCAAATACCCACAATGCCAATGCGATATTGTTAATTATAAATAAATAATTTATTTTGAGTAATACTTGGTTAGGTTCGTCATCATAATCAGCTTTAAAGGCACTAATTAAATGATAAATTACAAACCCAAATAGTGCTAAATAAATTAAACCCCAAATGGAGAATGTTATTCCCGCTGGAGTAAATAATGTTTCATACTTCGCCGATATATCACCATTGGTTTTGTTATTAAATACACCCGTTTGGCTTAACGACGAAATTGAAAACGCAAGCAAATAAAAAAAGAAATTTAAAATCGCTAAAAGTTTAATTTTTTTCATGGTATAAAATAATTGGAATTAATAAATAAAATTGTTTAAAGTAAAATTTACAATTGGTTACACAATAGTAACTATTTTATTTTAGTAATATCAATGTAAAAAAATAAAATTTAAAATAATTATGGTACAACTTAACTTTCTTTTAAAAAAATTTTATATAATAACTTAACAATTTATTGTGCCATGCACATTTAGAAAATTTAATTCTAAATTTTAAATTTTATAGCTGCGAACATCTCAAAAATCAATAGCTATTTTACGCTTAAAAATCTATATTTGCGATAAATGAAGCACATACGTAATTTTTGCATTATTGCCCATATCGACCATGGTAAAAGCACACTGGCCGATAGGTTATTAGAATATACCAATACCATAACCCAGCGAGAAGCGCAAGCGCAATTGCTAGACGATATGGATTTAGAACGTGAGCGAGGCATTACCATTAAAAGCCACGCCATACAAATGGATTATACACAGGATGGTCAACCCTATATTTTTAACCTGATTGATACCCCTGGCCATGTTGATTTTTCTTACGAAGTTTCTCGTTCAATAGCTGCTTGTGAAGGCGCTTTGCTAATTGTTGATGCCTCGCAAGGCATACAAGCGCAAACAATTTCTAATTTGTATTTGGCTTTAGAAAACGATTTGGAAATTATTCCAATTCTAAATAAAATGGATTTGCCTGGGGCGATGCCCGAAGAGGTAAAAGACCAAATTATTGATTTAATAGGCTGTAAACGCGAAGATATTATAGCAGCATCGGGCAAAACAGGTTTAGGCATTGATGCTATTTTAAGAGCGGTTGTAGAGCGTGTTCCTCCGCCAAAGGGTAACCCAGATGGCGAGTTGCAAGCCCTAATTTTCGATTCGGTTTTTAATTCTTTTCGAGGGATAATTGCCTATTTTAAAGTGCTTAATGGCGAAATCCGCAAGGGCGATAAAGTAAAATTTGTAGCCACAGGTAAAGAATATATTGCCGATGAAGTGGGTACACTAAAGCTTACCCAAAAACCTAAAGATGTTATTAAAACTGGCGATGTAGGCTACATAATTTCGGGTATTAAAGAAGCTCGAGAAGTTAAAGTTGGCGATACCATTACCCATAAAGATAAACCTAGTAACGAACCTATTAAAGGTTTTCAAGAGGTAAAACCCATGGTTTTTGCAGGCATTTACCCAGTTGATACCGATGAGTTTGAGGAGTTGCGTGAAGCCATGCACAAATTGCAACTTAACGATGCTTCAATAGTTTTTGAACCCGAATCGTCGGCGGCTTTAGGTTTTGGCTTTAGATGCGGATTTTTAGGAATGCTGCACATGGAGATTATTCAAGAGCGTTTAGAACGAGAGTTTGATATGACGGTAATTACCACCGTACCCAATGTATCGTACAAAGCCCGCACCACCAAAGGCGAAGAAATTGATGTGAACAATCCATCAGATTTACCCGACCCTAGCAAGCTTGAGTTTGTGGAAGAGCCTTATATAAAAGCCAATATCATTACAAAATCTGAATTTGTGGGGCCAGTAATGTCGCTTTGTATTCAAAAACGTGGTATTGTAGTCAATCAATCGTACCTAACTGCCGACCGTGTAGAACTTGTTTTTGAAATACCCATGGGCGAAATTGTTTTCGATTTTTACGACCGTTTAAAAACAATTTCTAAAGGTTACGCATCGTTCGATTACCATCAAATAGGTTACCGCCAGTCGGATTTAGTACGTTTAGATATCCGTTTAAATAGCGAGCCTGTTGATGCTTTATCTTCGTTAATTCACCGCAGTAATTCTTATGATTTTGGTAAACGTATTTGCGAAAAACTAAGAGAATTAATACCCCGCCAACAATTCGAAATTGTAATACAAGCATCTATTGGGATGAAAATTATAGCCCGCGAAACGGTAAAAGCCTTGCGTAAAGATGTTACCGCAAAATGTTATGGTGGCGATATCTCGCGTAAGCGTAAATTATTAGAAAAACAGAAAAAAGGTAAAAAACGTATGCGCCAGGTGGGTAATGTAGAAATTCCTCAATCGGCGTTTATGGCGGTTTTAAAACTGGATTAAAATTGTTTAAATTTCAAACAATAGATGTTAGATTTCATTAATACAAGTTCAAACTGTTTATTGAATTAATTTGATTAAAGAATTAAAAAACACTTTTATACGTGTTAAATATTTTTTTAATACGTAATATTTAATATCTTTGAAATTATATAATTTAATGATTTGCCATGGATACTAAACTTACTCTGTCTTTTAATGAGGCTATTATAAATAAGGCTAAAAATTATGCAGAGCGCAACAATATTAGCTTGTCTCGCATGATAGAACATTTATTAACCAAAGTTGTGGAAAAACCTTATCAATCTTTAGAAGATTTCCCAATTTCTGATTGGGTAAGTATGGTTGCTGAAGGTAATGCAATATATCAAACTAAAAAGCCAAAAAAAGCATCTTTAAACGATGAGTTCTTTGCATCTAAAAAATGAGAGTTTTTTTAGATGCAAATGTTTTGGTTACGGTTTTAAACAAAGAATACCCTGTATTTTCTTACGCAGCCCGCATTTTAAGTTTAGCCGATAATCCAAAATTCACTATTTACACTTCTCCAGTTTGTTTGGCTATTGCCTATTATTTTGCTGAGAAAAAAACCTCGGCAAAAGTAGCAAAAAGTAAAATCAGTATGCTTTTAGAACATATTAAAATTGCAGATAATGGCAGTTTGGGGGTTATCAAAACCTTAGAAAACAAAAAAATATTAGACTTTGAAGATGGACTAGAATATTATGCAGCGGTAGAAAATAAGTGCGAATGTATAGTTACAGAAAATTTAAAAGACTTCCATTTTGCTGCAATAGAAGTTATTAATTGTGAAGATTTTGCTGTAAAATATTTTATAAAATAGCTTTTAATCGTAAAAAATTTAGCCAGAAACCGTAAAAGCAAATTAAAAATTTATTGAAACTACAAAAAGCCATAAAATGCACCGAAATAAATTTCGAACTATTTTTAACGACAAATATAAATTGAGCATCTGCAAAAAAAATTAGCTTTGTAATGTAATTAATGTCCATTTAAAATTAAAACAAAATGATATTGTTAGACGGCAAACACGTATCCGAACAATTAAAAATAGAAATTGCCTTAGAAGCGGCCGATTTATTAGCCAAAACTGGCCGTAAACCACATTTGGTAGCTATTTTGGTAGGTAACGATGGAGGCAGCGAAACTTATGTAGCTAGCAAAATGCGCAACTGCGAAAAAGTGGGTTTCAAATCGTCGTTATTTAGGTACGATAACAGCGTTACCGAAGCCGAACTCATCACAAAAATTACTGAACTAAACAACGACAACAGTGTTGATGGTTTTATTGTACAACTTCCCCTACCCCAACATATTAACCCAGAAACTATAACCGAAGCCATTGATTACCGAAAAGATGTAGACGGTTTTCACCCCGTAAACTTGGGGCGTATGCAACGCAACTTACTTTGCTTTTTACCTGCAACGCCTTATGGAATTTTATTAATGCTACAATTTTATAATATTAATACCGAAGGCAAAAACTGCGTAGTAATAGGTCGTAGTAATATTGTGGGTAGCCCAATGAGTATTTTGATGGCCCGTAATAGTAAACCCGGCAATTGTACGGTTACATTGGCGCATAGCAAAACTAAAAACTTAAAAGATATTACGCTTAACGCAGATATCATCATTGCTGCCATTGGTAAAAAGAATTTTGTAACCGCCGATATGGTAAAAAATGGAGCGGTAGTTATTGATGTAGGTATGAACCGAGAAACTTCAACCGAAACAAAATCGGGGTATAAGCTTTTTGGTGATGTTGATTTTGAAAACGTTGCGCCAAAATGCAGTTACATAACCCCTGTACCGGGTGGAGTTGGCTTGATGACAATTGTAAGTTTACTAAAAAACACTTTGGCAGCAGCTAAATCAACGTACTACCATTAAAAATTTAATCTTTTAAATCCCTTCTTTTATTCTTTTTATAAAACTTGGTATTCCTGCTAAATAATCATCATTACCTGCCAATGTTTTCACAAAAGCACTGCCTACGATTGCTCCAGAGGCATATTGATTAGCTCGGATAAAACTTGCATTATCTGATATGCCGAAACCAATAATTAATTTATTTTTAAGGTTCATATCTTTAACTCTTTGATAATAAGCACTAATATCGTCGGATACATTTAAACTTTTACCTGTAGTTGCCGATGAGGATAGCATATAAATAAAGCCGTTAGATAACTCGTCTATTTTTCTAATCCTTGCTTCCGATGTTTGCGGCGTAATCAAAAATATATTACTTAAGTAGTTATCAATAAAATAAGGTTTATAAAAATCCTCGTATTCTTGTACAGGTAAATCGGGAACAATAACGCCATCAACTCCTACTTCAGCAGCTTTTTTACAAAAGTTTTCTACACCGTATTGCAACATTGGGTTGGCATAGCCCATCAATAAAATAGGTATTTTTACGCTTTGGCGGATGTTTTTTAACTGTTCAAACAAAACGTTTAAAGACATCCCATTGTTAATAGCATCTTCGGAGCTTTTTTGAATTACTGGGCCATCGGCCAATGGGTCTGAGTAAGGAAAACCAATCTCTAAAAAATCGGCGCCAGCCGCTTCTAAAGCTTGCGCAATGGGTAATGTAGCTTCTAATTTTGGATATCCAGCTGTATAATAAACCGATAATAAATTGTTTTGCTTGCGCAAGAAAAGTTGTTGCAAATGGTTCATTACAAATTAAAATATGTCATAAAAGTATCTAAATCTTTATCGCCCCTGCCCGAAAGGCAAATTACCACCACATCGTCTTTTTTAAAGTCCATGTTTTCTAAAGCTGCCAAGGCGTGTCCGGTTTCAATAGCGGGAATAATACCTTCAAGTTCGGCGCATAACTTACAGGCTTGCATAGCTTCGTCATCAGTAATGGCTACATATTTTACACGTTTAACTTTGTGTAAGTGTGCATGTTGAGGGCCAATGCCAGGGTAATCTAAACCTGCCGAAATTGAGTAAGGCTCTATCACTTGCCCATCATCAGTTTGCATTAAAATAGTACGCGAACCATGTAAAACTCCTTCACGCCCAAGTATAGATGTAGCTGCCGAATGGCCAGAGTTTACGCCTAAACCCGCTGCTTCGGCAGCTATTAATTGTACGTTTTCATCCTCTAAAAAATGATAAAACATACCCATTGCATTGCTGCCACCGCCTACACAAGCCAACACATAATTTGGTTCGGCATTGCCAGTTTGCGCTAGCAATTGTATTTTGGTTTCTTCAGATATAATTGATTGAAAAAGCGAAACCATTTCGGGATAAGGGTGAGGACCAACTACGCTACCAATAATATAATGGGTATCAACAGGGTTATTTATCCAGTCTCGCATGGCTTCATTGGTGGCATCTTTTAAGGTTTTACTGCCAGATGTTGCTGGTATAACCGTGGCACCCATCATTTTCATACGAGCAACGTTTGGTGCTTGGCGTTTTATATCTACTTCGCCCATATAAATTACACATTCTAACCCTTTTAATGCGCAAACTGTAGCTGTTGCAACGCCATGTTGGCCAGCACCTGTTTCGGCAATAATGCGTTTTTTACCCAATCGTTCGGCCAAAATAATTTGGCCAACTGTATTGTTAATTTTGTGTGCGCCAGTATGGTTTAAATCTTCTCTTTTTAAATAAATTTTTGCACCATACCTTTCCGATAGTCTTTCAGCATGAAATAAAGGTGAAGGCCTGCCCACATAATTTTTTAATAAATCTTTGTATTCAAACTGAAAAGCTTGCTCGTTTATAATGCTTAAATATCGGGTGCGTAAATCCTCAATATTGGGGTAAAGCATTTCGGGAATGTAGGCACCGCCAAAATCACCGTAATATCCTTTTTCGTTAACTCTATAATCCATAATACTTTATCTTAACATTAAAAATGCTTTTTCTAATCTTGAAATATATTTTAAGCCTGGTTCTTTTTCAAATTTCGAATTCAAATCAACACCAAAAAATTGTGAATGATTAATTTCTTTTAACTCGGCTAAGTTATCTAAACTTATACCACCGCTCAAAAAAAATGGTATATTTAATTTATACTTACTTAACAATTGCCAATCAAATTGTTTGCCACTACCGCCGTGAATTTCGGTTTTTGTATCCCATAAAAAATAATCGACAGTAGTTTGGTAATCATTTAATTGTTCCCAATCAAAATCATCGGCTATGCCAAAAGCTTTAATTAGGGTTAAACCCGATGCTTTTATGGCGGCACAAAACGCTGGCGACTCGGTTCCGTGTAATTGAACAGCTTGCATCCCGTATAAATAGGAAAATTCTAAAACTTCACTTTCAGTTGCATTTACAAATACGCCTGTTTTTATAATTTGGTTAGGTACCGATTTTAAAACATTTTTATCAAAATCTAAACCTACAAAACGTTTAGATGGTGGGTAAAAAATAAAACCCATAAAGTTAGGTTGCAAGCCGCATAGTTGCGCTATGTTATCGGCATATTTCATCCCACAAACTTTTATTTTTAAGGCTTTCGCAGATGATGGTTGCATACTTAAATAGCTAATAATCTGTTAAAACTATTTTTAGCATTACCATTTATCAACGCTTCTTCGGCTAAATAAAAACAATCGGCAAAAGTTTTTTCTTTCTCAATAGTTTGTATAGCAAGTGCAGCATTACACAGTACTACATTGTTTTGTTGAGCGGTGGCGGTATTATTTAAAACATCATTAAAAATTTGTGCGCCTTCAGCAACGGTGCTACCACCCGCTATGCTGGTGGGGTTAATTTTATCAAAACCCACATCCTCCATAGTATAAATAAGTTCGCCTTTATTCGAAAATGTTTTAAAATCGGAAGTCATTGATATTTCATCGTAGCCATCTAAAGCATGTACAATGGTATAATTTTTGTTGCTTTGCTGATATATATAAGCATATAACCTTGCCAATTCTAAACTAAAAACACCCACCATTTGATTTTTAGGTTGTAATGGGTTTACCATTGGTCCTAGCATATTAAAAAAGGTTTTTACCCCTAATTCTTTACGAATAGGTGCTACGGTTTTCATAGCTGGGTGAAAAAGTGGGGCGTGTAAAAAACAAATACCCGCTTCGGCTAAGCTTTGGTTTAATACTGTTTCATCATTGGTAAATTTATAACCCAAATATTCCATCACATTAGACGACCCACAACCAGATGACACGCCATAATTACCGTGTTTGGCAACTTTATAACCTGCCCCAGCTACCACAAACGATGCTAAGGTCGAAATATTAAAAGTGTCTTTACCATCGCCACCTGTACCACATAAATCAATTAAATTATATTCTGTCGATACTTTTATGGGCAAACAAAGTGCTAACATAGCATCTTTAAAGCCAGTTAGCTCTTCAACCGTTATGGTACGCATGCAGTAAGCAGTCATAAATGCGGCTACCTGTAAGCTGTTAAATTTACCTTCGGCAATGTGTGTTAAAATTTCTTTGGATTCGCTTACACTAAAAGTTTTTTGACTAAATAAATGATTTAATATATGTTTCATTATAAGGTTTTTGATTTGTTATAATTTGACGTCAAATTTGATTTCAAATTAAGTTTTGGCTAATTATATTCTTTAAAATTATTTCACAAAATTATGTTTTGATTTTAATATTTTAATACCGAGTTTCAAAAATTTAATTTTTACCCCACCTATAGGATATGTTTTCGAAGCCCGACAAATCTAAAACTCGGTTTACTACCGTTTCAGCAAGTTCGACTATTGTGGTAGGTTTATGGTAAAATGAAGGTACAGCAGGGCAAATAATTCCGCCAGCTTCGGTAATAGTTTTCATATTGTTAATATGTATAAGGTTTAAAGGCGTTTCGCGGGCAACCAAAATAAGTTTACGCCTTTCTTTTAAAATTACATCAGCTGCTCTGGTAAGTAAATCATCGGATAAACCACCTGCAATGCGTCCCATTGTTCCCATAGAACATGGTATTACAATCATTGTTTCGTACTGTGCCGAACCTGACGCAAATGGAGCCATAAAATTACTTTTATCGTAAAATTTAAAACCTAAATTTTCATAGCTGCTGTCATCTAATTCGTATCGCCACACATCTTTGGCATTATCCGACATTATTATTCCTACATCCTCTATTTGGTTGGCTAGTGCTAGTAATTTTTCGAGTAATATTTTGGCATAAATGGCACCACTGGCTCCTGTTATTGCAACAATAATTTTTTTTGGCTTCATATATATTAAAATGAAATAGGTATTAGTTTAATAAAAAAAGGGCCGAATAACAAGTATTCGACCCTACATCTACCTATGAAAAACATGCCCTTGAGAGGGCGATACAAATATAGAATTAAATTATATGTTTAAACAAATTATTTTTAAAATAATTTTATATTTTTTAAAAATTTGTATATATCAATGTAAGTGTTATATAATCAGGTTAATAGTTTTTAAAAAGATTATATAAATAATTAATTGCTGTGTTCAAGTAATAAGTGCAACACTTACCTTTAGTTGTAAAAATACTTCATTAGGAGTTAAATAACCAAATTTTCTTACTGGTCTGTTATTTATTTCATTTTCAACTCGTTTAATTTCTTCTAAATCAATGATATTAAAGTCTGTTTTTTTAGGGAAGAACCTTCTAATGACCCCGTTTCTATTTTCAATTGTACCTTTATCTTGTGAGGTATAAGGTCTGGTAAAATAGGTATTGATTTTCAGTGCTGCTGCAATTTTCTCATGCTGAGAGAAAGCCTGGTCGTTATCAAAAGTCATGGTTTTTAGTGGCGGTTTTTCTCTCATTCTTTCTATGATCTTATTTGTGATGATTGTGGAGTTTTTGCTTTCTAATTTGTCTATTGTGGTAATTAAAGTAGCTCTGTCTACAGTAATTAATAAAGCTGATTTGTGATCTTTGCCCATAATTAAATCTACTTCAACATCACCAGACCGTCTTCTTTTTTCAACTATTTTAGGTCTGTACTCTATAGATACTCTATTTGGTATCAAACCTCTGGTATCTTTGTAATTACCACGTTTACGCCTTCTTTTACCATGTTTTAACTGTTTATACAGTTGCTTATATGCTTTGTTGTCTTTTTGATTGGTATGTTTACAATGCCAAATGAATTGATAAATACATTCATGACTTACCCCCTTTACTTTGTCTTTTACCCACTGAGCTGCTATAAACTCTGGGCTATATTTTTTGTCCACCATCCACTCTTTGGCCTGTTGCTTTAGGTCATCAGTAAAGGTGGTGTGTTTAAGCTTTTCGATATGCCTGTTTTTGGTTTTCTTTTGGGCGTTGAGGGCAACATAGTTTTTAGCTCCTTTCCCTCTTTTGGGAATGTTACGTTTCAACTCTCTACTAATAGTGCTCCTATGAACGCCTATCAAAGCCGCAATTTCTGTTTGGTTTTTTCCCACTTTTAGATATGAAGCAATCTCGTACCTTTGTGCTAGGGTAAGCTGACAGTATTTCTTTTTCATTCGTAAAGTCAAAGGTAGTATTGTCAGCCAAAACCCTTTGGGAACTTCGTTTCGCTACGCTTCACTTAGTTCCCAAAGGGTTTAATGCCTGTTGCACTTATTACTTGAACTTACAATTGAATAGTTTTAGGTAAAAACATAATAAAGAGCATGATAAATGTAATATTATATGGATTATAATTTGTAAAAAATTTCACTTAAAGTTGAATAAAAAAGTTTTATTGTATAAAAACAATTAGTGAAATATTAATATTATTTTGGTTTTTTTTGGTTTTGATATTTTTTTGCTTGATTGCAAAACCTATTAATAAATACGATAAATGGATTTGAGGAACAACTATTGGCTAGCAAAAATGACCAGTATATTTATTGTACACAAGTTTGATACTCATGGAAACAAATAAATTGAACTCATTAAATACCACAAAAAAACCTTTTAAATTAATTTACATAAATTTTTAATTATAAAAATTATGGGTGCAAATTATATTCTTACCTTATAGATTATGTAAATAAAAAAGTGTAATTGAAGAGTTTATGTTTTTTTATTTTTTTAAATTATTAACTAAAATTGTATTTGAATCTACATTTTTGAACTAAAATATATTAGTATTAATAATTAAGTACTTGATTTTAAATATATTAAATAATTTAATAAATATTATACTTATGTATGTTTATAGTTAAAAAATAGTTTATATTATAAACATAATTCTAGTAGATTTGCAAATCTAATGTTTTACTAAAATTAATTTATTTAAAGTGAAATAAATTAAGAGAATAAGTAAAATAATTAAATTAATTAACTCTATTATAAAATATGAAAAAAGTTTACTTCCACTTTGTTATAATATCAATTATTTTATTTTGTTTTTTATTTTCCAACACTACTTTTGCTATAAACACGAATCCATCAAAGATTTATAAACCATTAAATAATTCTTATTTAAAAAAAGAATCGTTATTAAATCCCTTTCATAATAATGGCATTGTTTTCCCGATTATTACAAATTCATCGATAATACCTAACCTAAAAGTTAATCAAACTGCTAATTACACATTTTCGTATCAAGTAAGCAATACAAAAAATGTACCCGCTAACTCTTATGTATGGGTTGATTTTGATAATAACGGAATATATACAGCTGATGAAGCAATTGAAACCACTATTCCAGCTAATGCTGTAAATTTTAATGTAAATGTAAATTATCCTAATGCTAGTTTTATAAATAAGCTTGTAATTGGCACACTTAATATAAAATTCACCACCACCACATCTACACTTATTGATAATTTATTAACTACAAATATTGATGAAAGAAGTACAAGCCTAGGTACCGATGGCGAAACTGAAATGTTTTCAGATAAAACGATATCAGGTATTGCAATATCTGGTAGTGTTTTCATTGATGGAAATGGAATAACCGACGGTATTATTTTTGGTACAAGTTTAGGTATTATTGAAGGAATACCTTTAAACGCATATTTGCTAGATAATACAAATACCATAATTTCCAAAACAGTGTTTTCTTTAGGTGGGAGTTATAAATTTGAAAACTTATACAAAGGCAATTATACGATTGCAATTTCGCTTAACGATTACCTTATTGGAACTCCATTAGCTTCAATAGTATCTAATTTTCCTATAGGATGGAATTTAGCAGGCGAATCTCATGGCAGTATAGGAAATTTACCACTAGGTATTGAACCAGGCATACCAAATATGCAAATCCCGATAGTAACACAAACAGCACCTGGTGGAACCGATATATTTGGAGTAAATTTTGCTCTAAATAGAACCCCAGTTGCTTTTAATGATGAGATTTCGACGCCAATTAATACACCTATAATTGATTGTAATTTGGTGGCTAACGATAATGACCCCGATGGTAATCAAACTATTGACAAAACAACAATTTTACTAATAGACCCTTTCGACAATATAAAAAAAACAAATGTAGTATTGCCTGGTAGTGGTGAATTTGCTGTTGATGCTACTGGGGCAGTAAGTTTTGTACCAGAGAATAATTTTTTAGGTGTAGCACCAGTAATTTCATATACCGTTAAAGATAGAGGCGGCATAGAAAGTAATGTAGGAATTATAAAAGTAGTAGTTAAGCCAGTTGGTGTTAATGATGTTAGAATATTAGATGCAGAAGTGCCATCAGTAACTATTAATATTTTAGCTAATGATGGTATAAGTGGTATTTTAGCCGCACCAGCCGAAACATTTTCGAACCCAATTGATGCGACTATTGTAGCCAATCCTAACGGAGATATTACATTTGTATTTCCACCAAATCAAATTGTTCCTAACACCTATGTTTATACCTATGTATTAAAAACTGCCGATGGTGTTTTTTCAGACCCTATAACGGTAACAATTATTGTAGCCTACAGCCCAGCTATAACTTTAACTAAAAATGCAGTTTTTAATGATGTTAATAATGATGGCTTGGCACAATCAGGCGAAACCATTACTTACAGTTTTAGCGTAACCAATACAGGCAATGCACCAGTTATAAATATTACCGTAAGCGACCCAAAAATTAACTTATTAAATGCTGTTATTTTACCCAATCCTCTACTACCAGGACAAACAGGAAATTTAATAATTACACCCAATATTTATACCATAACGCCTGCCGATATACTTGCTGGTGAAGTTTTAAATACAGCAACAGCCACTGGATTAGAGCCTGTTACAAATATAACTGTAAATTCTACGTCAAATGCGATAGTAATTTTTCCAGTTTTAACTATCAAATTAGTTAAAACCAGCAGAATTATTGATGTAAATAATAACGGTTTTACCGATGAAGGCGACAAAATTGAATATATATTTACTGTAACCAATACTGGTACAATACCTGTAATAAATATAGGAATAACCGACCCTAAAATTGGTTTAGTAAATGTACCAATTACACCAACAACCCTTGCACCTGGGCAGGTTGGCGAATTAATTTCTGCAAGTACTTACACTATTACCCAAGCCGATATTATCAAGGGCTTTGTATCAAATATAGCTACAGCCGATGGAACAAATGCACAAAATACGCCTGTAACTGCAACATCCGAAAACGGTAACCCTACTACTACTATTGATCCTGATTGCCCAACATGTACCATTACCGAAATTGTAAAGAAATCTGAAATTTCGTTGGTAAAAACAAATGTATTTAACGATACCAATAGCGATGGATTTGCGCAAGCAGGCGAAACAATTACCTATACTTTTACAGTTCAAAATATTGGAAACGTTACTATCAATAATATATCTATTATTGATGATAAATTAGGAATGATTAATGTGCCTATTAATCCAGCTAATTTAGCACCAACTTTAATAGGTACTTATAGCATTAATTATATACTTACACAAGCAAATATTGATGCGGGTAATTTATCAAATACTGCAATTGCAAATGGCACCGATCCATCAAATGTTGCTGTTGCCGATACCTCGGGCACTAGTTTATCAAATAACTCTCCTACCATTATTGTATTTCCTAAAACCCTTGGCATAAGTTTGGTAAAAGCCAGCACTATTACTGATGTTAATAATAATGGCTTAAACGATGTAGGCGATATTGTAAACTACACATTTACAGTTATTAATACTGGAAATGTTACATTAACTAACATTACCTTAACCGATAATAATGCTGCCTTAACTGGCGGGCCAATATTATCTTTAAGTCCACAAGTTGTTGATAATACCACTTTTACAGGAACATATATTATAACACAGGCTGATGCAGAAAGAGGGTTTATTTATAACATAGCTACAACTAAAGCATCATCGCCCAATAATGTAGATGACGTAACGGTAACATCTACCAACGGTAACACCTCCAATCCTACCGATATTATTGATCCGCTTTGCCCAACTTGTACCATTACCCCGATAATACAAATAAGTAAAATTGCATTAGTTAAAAAAGTTACCAATGTAGGTACTGGTGTAAACGGTACTTTTTTGGTCGGCGATGTTATAAATTATTCGTTCACAATTACTAATGTGGGCAACTTAACGTTAAATTCAATTGTATTAACCGACCCATTATTTATACTATCTAATATACCGTTATCGGCTAATACCCTATTACCAAATGCTAGTATTGTAGCTACTGGTGCATATACAATAACAGCCGCCAACGCTTTAGCTGGCGAGGTAATAAACCAAGCTACGGTTACAGCATTAGATCCTAAAAATATAGTAGTAGAAGATAAATCGGGTTCGGGCACAAATGCCGATGATTTTACCATTACTATATTGGCCAAACCACCTAATGCGATAAATGATGCGGCATTATTTAAACAAAATACCACTGTAATTATTAATGTTTTACAAAACGATATAGGTGTAAGTAGCCCATTGGTAGTTACTTCAATATCTATAATTACTCCACCACTTCACGGTAATTTGGTAATTAATACAAATGGAACAATAAGCTATACACCTAACCAAAACTATAAAGGTGCCGATGTATTTACTTATACTGTAAAAGATGTAAACGGACTTACTTCAAATACGGCAACAGTTTCGCTAACAGTTGGCGCAACAATACCTGAAGCAGTTGATGATAATGCCAAAACTGAGTTAAATAAAGAAATAAAAATTGATATTATAGCCAACGATATACCTGATGGCTCGCCTTTAAATGTTAATACAGTAATTTTTACATCCCCAGCAAATGGTAGAATAATCGATAATAAAGATGGTACAATTACTTATACACCAAACCCTAATTTTGCAGGTACAGATGAGTTTAATTATACCGTAAAAGATGAAAATGGAAATATTACTAACTCAGCAATTGTAAAAATTACAGTCGAAGGATTTTTTGTACCCAATGTATTTACACCTAATGGGGATGGTGTAAACGACACTTTCGAGATTGTAGGTTTAGAAAATTATAGCAATGTAGCTTTAGAAGTTTATAACAGATGGGGAAACCAAGTATATAAAAATGCTAATTATAAAAACCAATGGATTGCAGATGGCTTAAATGAAGGAACTTATTATTATATAATTAAGTTAAATAGTTTAACTGATTCTAAAATTTTGAAGGGTTGGGTACTTATCAAGCGTTAATCGGTTATTCAAAAACTATCTTAATTAAAATATTTAAAATGCAAAAAACAAAAATAAATATAATCATCATAGTATTATTAATTGCAGGATATGGAACAGCAAAAGCGCAACAAAACATACAGTTTACACAATACATGTTTAATTCGTTAAGCGTAAACCCTGCTTATGCTGGTTATAAAGAAGAATGGTTTGCCCAAACAGCTTTACGAAACCAATGGGTTGGTATTGATGGCGCACCTAGAACTGGGTCGGTATCTATTGATGGTATTTTAGATCCAGTTGCAAAAAAAATGGGTGTTGGCTTACAGCTTACCGCCGATAAACTTGGTCCACAATCATCCGTATCGGCTTATTTTAACTACTCCTACCGCTTGCAACTTGATGCCGAAGATACCAAAAGATTAAGCTTTGGTTTAGGTGTAGGGATGACAAATTATAGCTTAAACGGAGGGTTATTAAACCCTGTTAATATAAATGACAGTCAAATACCTAACAATCAATTTAGTAATTTTATACCCGATGCTAGGATTGGCATTTACTACAATACGGCAAAATTTTATGCTGGCTTATCCGTTACCGATTTATTTTCGGGTGATAGATCAACCAATTTTTTTGACTGGAATTCGGTAAGTTTTGAAAACGTTAAGCGAAAGCGACATTTGTACTTAATATTAGGAATGTTAAATACCATTACGGATGATTTTAAACTACGCCCAAGTTTATTAATTAAAAGCGATTTTAGTGGCCCTACTAGTTTAGATATTAATACAATGGCTATATTTAAAGATAGATTTTGGTTTGGCGGTTCGTACCGAACAAGTATAAATATTGAAAACAGTAATTTTGCACAAGGTCAAGAAGTTACTACCGTAAATTCGGTATCAGCCGTTACACAATTTTTTGCAACCGATCAGCTAAGAATAGGATATTCATACGATTTTACCCTAAATGGACTTAGAAACCAACAAAGTGGTTCGCATGAGTTTACTTTAGGATTTACTATACCTGGCCGTACAAAACGAATTATAAATCCTCGTTACTTCTAATTTTAATTCAAATTAAAAAATAATTAAATCATAATATATGAATAAAGTATACATCCTAATTTTATTAAGTATTTACTTTGGTTTCACTAACTCATTAGTTTATGGGCAGGAAGATAATCTTTTACAAAAAAAAGCTGATAACTTTTATGCTACCTATAATTATAAAATAGCAAGCAATATGTATCTTAAATTGATAGAATTAGAAAAAAATAAAACTAAAAACTTAGTTAATTTGGCCGATTGTTATGTTAAAATGAACAATATCGATGCAGCGAAAAAAACCTACACACAATTAATTTCATCGGCAGATAATCCGCAAATTTTTTTAGCAAAATATGCAGATATACTTAAATTAAATGGAGATTATGATGAGGCGAAAACCAATTACGAAGCTTATATTTCACAAACTGGAGATGCTAAATCGGTAGCTAATAGTTTAGCAGGTTGCGACTCGGCAATACTTTGGATAAAATCGCCTACCAAGGATATAATTAATTCTCAAAACAATGTAAATACAAAATTATCGGAATTTGGTTTATTTATGGGAGATAAAAAAATGTTTTTTGTTGCCGAACAACTAGACACTAATTATATTGATAAAGTTAATAAGTTAAAAAATAATACTTATTACCGAATTTTTAATACTACAAATAATGATACTACTAAAAATTTATTAAAACCAACTATAGATAGGCTACCTTACAATAAAGAAAAATTTCATACTGGGCCTTTAATTATAAATAAAGCAAATGATACATATTTTGTAACACAAACTTTTGGTGGTAGTAAAAGTGAACGCTCGACTGAAAATAAAATAAAATATAAAACAAAAAATCTAGAATTATATATTTTTAAGATAAAAAACGGCGTATGGATAGATGAGCCTTTCCCTTATAATAACGTAAAAAAATACTCCTTAGGTTTGGCAGCATTAAGTAGCGATGAAAAAATACTATATTTTGTTTCGGATATGCCAGGAGGATTTGGAGGTACAGATATTTGGTACAGCGAATTGCAGGGCGATAACAAATGGGGACAACCACATAATGCTGGTTCACAAATCAACACAATAGAAAATGAAATATTTCCTACAATAAACTCAAACGATACACTTTATTTTGCTAGCAGTGGCCATGTAGGAATGGGTGGATTAGATATTTTTAAAGTTATTGGCAACAAAAATACTTGGTCGACTCCTTTAAATCTAAAATATCCTATAAACTCGTCAGGCGATGATTTTTCATATACCTCAAAAAAAATATCTGCCGATACTACAATAGGTTACATATCATCGAACCGTATTGGTGGTGCAGGAAGCGATGATATATACAGTTTTATCAACATTAAACCTAAACCACCTGTATTTGCTGTTAAAGGAAAATTTTTGAAAAAACCTACACAAATTGTTTTACCAGGTGTAACAATTAGTATTTACGAAAATGATGTTAAAATTGTTGATAATGCTATACCTAATGCCGATGGTAGCTACTTTTTTAATTTAAAAGGAGAAACTGATTATGCATTACTAGCTAAAAAGGAGCGGTATCAATCAGATTCGGTACTTGTTTCTACAAAGGGTTTGTTAAAATCAAAAACATTTGAAATTAATTTATCCTTAGATTCCTTGTTTCAAATTAATAAGATTATAGGTATAACAAATATTTATTATGATTTTGATAAAGATTCTATCCGAACCGATGCTGCAAAAATTTTAGATGGTGTGGTACGTACCATGTTAGATAATCCTAGCTTAGAAATAGAGCTTCGTTCACATACCGATACTAGGGGAATTGATAAATATAACCTAGAACTATCTCAACGCCGAGCAACATCGGCAGTAAATTATATTGTTAAACGTGGTATTAAAGCCAACCGTATTATTGCCGAAGGTTATGGAGAAAGCCTTTTAGTAAATGGTTGTAAAAACGACGTGGAGTGTACCGAAGAACAGCACCAAGCAAATAGACGTACCGATTTTAGAATACTTAAATATTAGTGTTTGTGAATTAAAACAATGCTTTTTGATAATATTTAGAGACCAATTATTAATTTAATTTTTAAAATTTTTAGGCATTTCCTTACTTATATTCAAGTAATAAATACAACGGCATTTATTACTTGAATTTAAGTACTAAAAGTATTGTACAAGGAAATTAAATACTAAATTTTAATGACTTTACAACGCCATAAAATAAGTTGTAAAACTTTTAAAGTCATCAAATTTTATGACATATTCCTCTGTTTTACCGAAACCATAAGTCAAAAAAACAAATGGTATTCCAGCCAATTTACTCTCCACACTATCTGTTTCAGTATCTCCAATATAAATAGGATTTTTAAGCCCATGCTTTTGTACAAGCAAATTCATGTTGTAGTTTTTAGATTTTGAATTAAATCCATGCGCAATGTGATCGGTAATTAAAGAGTCAATTTCAGCCCATTTTATAAACTGTTTAATAGTTTGTTCGGGGCAATTGCTCAATATAAATAGTTTATATTTTTTAGAAAGTTTAGCTAAACCTTCTACAACGTTAGAGTAGAGTATTCCCCCTTTTATAGGTAACACCTCATTTTGAATATTTACTATATCCTTAAATATTTCCTCAGCTACAGCTATATCTTCATTCTTAAAAAAATGGTTAATTACTTTTTGTTTTTCCAATCCCATCATACCAAAAAGCTCATCTCTATTAGTTTGTCGTTGTAGTTTTGATTTTCTTAAAGCCTCATTCCAACAATAAAGATATGTGTCTAAAGCGTCCCAAAGTGTGCCATCCATATCAAATATTAAACTATCGGGTTTTTCGTTTAGCATAGGAGTAAATATATTGAATAGCTTTTTAAATCAAGATTATTGTGTAAGATTAATTATTGAAAATGAATACAGATTCGAATATTTTATAGGATATTTAAAGGTAAAAATGAACTTTAAATAATTTAATGCCGTTTATAAACTATAATATTTGAATTTGTTTAAGCTGAGCATATTGAGACACACCCTATTTAATTAAAATAACTATTTGCAAAAAAAATTTTTAAGCTTACTTTTTACCTTTAAACAGCCTAAAATTTTATTAAATAAACTAAGATTATTTAATAAAAATGCAAATTTTTAATTAACTGTAGTACCACAATTAATTAAAATATTTTAATAATGAATAAATAATTATTAAAAAAATTAACTAAGTTTATTTTTTATTAAAAACATACATGAAATAAAATTTAGATAATTTGTCCACAAAATTTATTTAAATAGGATGAAACAATAAAACAATAATAACCCCTTTAACTATTTTAACACAATACCATGTAACCTAATTTATAAATTTTAAGTATTTATTTAATTATGGCTAATTAATATTTAATGTTTCAAATCAATCAAAAAAAAATGCGCAAAATATCTTTTCTTTCTTTACTTTTTTCAATAATTGTTTTTACTGCTTTTGCACAACATAAATTAATAAATTATGTTGATCCATTTATTGGAACAGGCGGTCATGGGCACACTTATCCTGGTGCTACTGTGCCATTTGGTATGGTACAACTCAGTCCCGATAATGGTACGCAAGGTTGGGATTGGAGCAGTGGTTACCATTATAGCGACTCTACAATATCTGGCTTTAGCCACACACATTTAAGCGGAACAGGTATTGGTGATTGGTGCGATATTTCGGTTATGCCATTAACTAGTGAAATATTTAAACAAGCAAAGTTTAAACATAGCGATGAAAATGCAAGTCCTGGTTATTACAAAGTTAAAATGGACAATGGTATAACAGCCGCATTTACTACTACCGAACGGTGTGGATTGCATCAATATACTTTCCCTGTAAATAGTGCGCCTGTAATTCAATTCGATTTGGGTTTTCATATAAATTGGGATAGCCCTACCGATACATATATTGAAATTTTAAATGACAGTACCATAGTTGGTTATAGGATATCAACAGGTTGGGCAAAAAATCAAAAAGTATATTTTGCTGCCCGAACTTCTCAAAAATTTTCTAGCTATTCTTTGTTTGCCAATAATAAAATATTTGTTGGTAAAGAAGTGAATAATGCTTTAACTAAAGTACAGTTGAGTTTTAAAGACGCCGCGGGTAAAACGATATTGTTGAAAGTAGCACTATCAAATACTAGTACGCAAAAAGCGATTTTGGCTTTACAGGAAATTAAAAACTGGAATTTTAATTCGGTAAAAGCAAAAGCAGAAAATGAATGGGAGATAGAATTATCTAAATTTAAAATTACAACCAAAGATTTAGCCTTAAAAAGAACTTTTTATACCGCACTTTACCATACCTGTTTGGCACCCGTTTTATATTCCGATGCCGATGGTGAATATCAAAACGCAAAAAACGAATTTATAAAACCAAAAAATAACAGACAAAAATATACAGTTTATTCACTATGGGATACTTTTAGAGCATTAAACCCATTATTTACAATTACTCAGCCCAAGCGTTATCCCGACATTTTAAACAGTATGTTAAGCTTTTATGATGAAAATGGGTTATTATCCGTATGGGATTTAAGTACTTGGGAAACAAACACCATGACAGGTTACCATGCTGTGCCTGTACTGGCCGATGCTATTTTAAAAAATATCCCTGGTTTTAATGTAGCAAAGGCTTACGAAGCCATGAAAAAAAGTGCTAATCAAACTATTAGAGGTGTACCAGATTACATAAAATACGGATATTTACCCCAAGATAAAGGAGGTTGGAGTGTTACTGTAACCCTCGAATATGCGTTTGATGATTATTGTATTGCCCAAGTAGCCAAAAAGTTGAATAACGTAAAAGATTATGATTTATATTTAAAAAGAGCACTCTCCTACACTAAATTATTCGACCCTGTTACGGGTTTCATTAGAGCAAGAAATAGCGATGGTAAATTTACACTTCCCTTCGACCCTTATTTTTCGGAACATAATGATAAAGCCGAATACATAGAAGGAAATGCTTGGCAACATTCATTCTTTGTACCGCATGATCCGCAAGGATTAGCCAAATTACATGGTGGCAGAATAAATTTTGTAAAAAAATTAGATTCTTTATTCACAGTAAGCTCGGTAATTAAAGGTAAAAATAGCTCTCCCGATGTAAGCGGAATGATTGGTCAGTATGCACATGGCAACGAACCTAGCCACCATATTCCATTTTTATATAGTTATGTAGGATTTTCTTGGAAAACACAAGATAAGGTAAGAATGATTTTAGATTCGATGTACCACGATAAGCCCGATGGTTATTCAGGCAATGAAGATTGTGGACAAATGAGCGCTTGGTTTGTTTGGAATGCCGCTGGCTTTTATCCAGCCAACCCAGTTAGTGGCGAATATGTATTTGGTAGCCCGCTTGTTGATGCAGTAGCTATCAGTTTACCTAATGGAAAAAAACTGAAAATTATTGCCTTAAATAACAGCAAAATCAATAAATATATTCAAAAAATAACCCTAAATGGTTTACCTTATTCAAAAACTTTTATCAGTCATATAAGTCTTTTGAAAGGTGGCCAACTAACTTTTACAATGGGCAGTTTACCCAACAAAAATTTTGGAAAACTAGCCAAAGACTGGCCAACATCTCAAAATAGATTCATAGAGTAATTTGTGTTAAAAACGCAATTATTTACAATCTCTTGTTTATAAATTTTTTAATCGCTAAAAAAACATAATAATAAATGTTCCTTTTAGGTTAATAAATAATAATATTTTTAAATATTTTAAAAAAGTTTTTAATAATTTTAAAAAAGTTATATATTTACATTCGAGAATATAATAAATGGGAATTTTAAAATTTATGCACTATTATATAATTTGTTTTTCAATATTGATAGCAAATGTATGTTTTGCTCAAAAAAAAGTAAATACCCAATTGGTAATATTTGGAGGTGGTGCAAGTGGTACAACAGCAGCTATACAGGCAAGCAGAATGGGTGTTAAAACTATACTTATTCAAGAAACTGATTGGCTAGGTGGTATGCTAACCTCGGCAGGTGTATCTGCAATTGATGGAAACCATAATTTGCCATCGGGTTTATGGGCCGAGTTTCGTGAAAATTTATATCAACATTATGGTGGTGCCAAACAAGTAGAAACAGGTTGGGTTAGTAACACTTTATTTGAACCATCGGTAGGTAACAAAATTTTGAAGGCCATGGCTAGAAACGCTAACCTTACTATTTTATACAATAGCAGCTGGCAAAAAGTATCTAAGAAAAATAAAGATTGGCAATCGGAAGTAATCCAAAACGGTAAAAAATTAGTAATAAATTCAAAATTAATTGTAGATGCTACCGAACTTGGCGATATAATGGCTTATTTAAAAATTCCTTATCGCTTAGGTATGGATAGCCAACTAGATACCAAAGAATCATTTGCTCCGCAACAAGCCAATAATATTGTACAAGATATTACTTATGTAGTTACATTAAAAGATTTTGGCAAGGGTGCCGATAAAACTATCGCAAAACCATCGGGTTACAACCCTAAAGAATTTGCTTGCGCTTGTGCTGATACTTTGTTAAGTAAAAAGGAAAAGCCCGACTGTGATAAAATGCTAAATTATGGCAAATTGCCAAATAATAAGTATATGATTAACTGGCCAAAATGTGGCAACGATATTTATTTAAACATTATTGAACTCAATAAAAAAGACCGTTTATTAGCTTTAGAAAAAGCAAAATTACATAGCCTAGGGTTTATTTATTATATCCAAACGGTTTTAGGTTATAAAAATTTAGGTCTTGCCGATGATGAATATCCTACCAAAGATAAACTCCCATATATACCCTATCATCGCGAAAGCAGAAGAGTAAAAGGCTTGGTTACCTTAACCGTAAATGATTTAATAAACCCTTACCAACAAGAAAATAAATTATACCGTACAGGTATTGCAGTAGGCGATTATCCTATTGATCATCACCATGTAAAAAATCAGGATGCACCAAAAATAGAATTTATCGATATTAAAATACCCTCTTATTCTATCCCAGTAGGTGCATTAATTCCAAAAAATACAAAAGGCATTTTAATAGCCGAAAAAAGTATAAGTGTAAGTAATATTGTGGCAGGCACCACAAGGTTACAGCCAGTAGTTTTGTTAATAGGGCAAGCGGTTGGTGCTTTGGCAGCAATTGCCATTAAAAATAATCAAAATCCTTCCGATGTAAATATTAGAGAAGTACAACAAGCGCTTTTAAATAGCAAAGCCTATCTTTTACCATATATAGATGTGAAGCCAAGCGATAAGCACTTTGAAGCCATACAAAAAATTGGTGTAACAGGTATTTTAGTTGGAAAAGGAAAACCCAATAAATGGGCTAACCAAACTTGGTTTTATCCAGATTCTTCTATAAAAACTGCAGAATTTATTCGAAATTTTAAAACATTTATGCCTATAGAATTTTCGAGTAATAATGAAAATTTAACTGTGGCTGATTTTTTTTCAATAATTGAAATAGTTAAACCATCAGCGAATACGTCTTTTACTTGGCAACAAGATATATGGGAAGCTGCTACTTTAAGCAACTTTAACCTTAATAGGCCCATAAAAAAATACGAAGTAGCAGTTTTACTTAACAAAGTTTTAATGCCATTTGAAAGCAAAGCAATTAACTACACAGGTAATTTTATAAACTAAAAAACAACCATATAAAATGCAAAAAAAACCAACATGAAACAATCATTTTAAAATCAACTTCTATCCTTTCTATATTCATTAAGTAAAATGTTTAAAACAGGCAGATAATCAAAAAAATAATTATTAATTAAAATAAAATCATGAAACAAATACTGCTAATTATTTTTTGCTGTTTTTTTATAATAACAGCAAAAGCCCAAAACGTAATTGTTAAAGGCAGATTAATAGATGCTAAAACAAGTGAAGGAATTCCAGGAGCATCTATAAAAGTTGTTAATGCTAATATTTATGCACTTACAGGTGAAAATGGTTCTTTTAGCATTAATGTGCCAAGCAATGCAACACAATTAGAAATTAAAACATTAGGATATATAACTAAAATAGTTACAATTGCCGAGGTAAACAACCAAGAAATACAAATTACTCAAGATTCTAAAAATTTAAACGAAGTAGTAGTTACAGCCTTGGGTATTGAACGTAGCAAAAGATCGCTAGGTTATGCAACACAGGAAATTAAAGGCGAAGATTTAACTGTTGCAAAAGAAGTAAATGTGCTAAATTCATTACAAGGCAGGGTTGCTGGTGCACAAATTTCGCAAGCAGCAACAGGTGTTGGAGGATCATCAAGAGTAATTTTAAGAGGTGTAAACTCTTTAACCGGTACGGATAATAATGCCTTAATTGTTGTTGATGGTATTCCTTTAGACAATAGCAATAGTAGAGCTCCAGGTAGGTTTGGTGGGATAGATTACGGTAGCGGAATTAGCGCTATTAACCCTGATGATATTGAAAGTATTAACGTATTAAAAGGTCCAAATGCAGCAGCATTGTTTGGCGAAAGAGCTAGTGCTGGTGCAATTATGATTACTACTAAAAAAGGAAGTTCGAAAGGATTTGGCGTTACTTTTAACTCCAATACTACCTTCGAAAATCCATTGGTATATCCTGATTTTCAAAATCAATTTGGTCAAGGTGTAAATGGGGTACATCCAGTTGATGCTAATGGACAGGCTTTTATACCAAGAAATATAGAATCGAGCTGGGGGCCACGTATGAACGGACAGCCAGTTAGAGATTGGACTGGTGCAGTAAGACCTTTCAATCCACAGCCAAATAATATTAGTGATTTTTATCAAACTGGTCAAACTTTCAATAATGTGCTTGCTATACAATCAGGTAATGAAAAAGTGCAAACTAGATTTTCACTTGGTCAATTAAATAATAGAGGAATATTGCCTAATAGTACCTTAAACAGAACTTCTTTAAGTTTACGGACAAATGCAAACATAAGTCCTAAATTCTCGGTCGAAGGAAAGTTTAATTATGTACATCAAAAATCATTTAACCGACCAAATTTAACCGACAATCCAGATAACCCTGTAAGTAGTTTTAACAATATGCCACGAAGCATAAATTTAGACGATTTAAGAAATTATGAAGATGCTAATGGAAACCCAGTAACATGGGCACAAACTGGAGTCGATGTTGCTAACGGATTTTTAACCAGTAGAAGACAAAATCCTTTTTGGTCGGTAAATAAAAACACCAACGAAGATGCCATAAATAGAATGGTTGGTTTATTGGCATTAAAATATAAATTAACACCTTGGTTAGATTTCCAATTGCGATCGGGCTTAGATTATAGTTTACAACGCATAGAAGAACGTACGGCAACTCGTACTTTATTTGAAAGTTCGAGAGATAGGGCAAAATATGTGATTACTTCTCATTCGGTAATGGAATCTAATTCCGATTTCTTGTTTTCTGCAAAGAAAGCTATAAATAGAGATTTTACTTTTTCTGGAACTTTTGGTGGTAACATTAGGTATTTTAAGGCAGAAGAAATTGGTGCACAAACAAGCGGTTTAAACGTAGCTAATTTATTTACTATTGCTAATGGCGTGGCTCCTGTTCCATTATATGGGTTCAGAGAATTACAAACCAACTCCCTATACGGTGGAGCACAATTTGGCTATAAGAGCTATTTATACTTAGATTTAACAGGTAGGAACGATTGGTCATCAACACTTTCTAAACAAAACAGATCTTTCTTTTACCCATCAGCTAACTTAAGTTTCGTAGTTTCAGATGCTTTAAAGTTTGAATCTAAAGCAGTAAGTTTTGCAAAATTAAGAGCCTCTGTAGCCGAAGTTGGTGGTGCAGCTAACCCTTACCAAACAGCATTTAATTACGCTTTAGGTTTACCACATACTGGCCAAGGAACTGCGTTTATAAGTAGTCAATTACCTTTTACAGATTTAAAACCTCAAATTACCAGAGCATTAGAATTTGGTGGTGAGATAAAATTTTTAGAAAACCGCATAGGGTTAGATGTTACTTACTATAAAAAGAACACTACTAATCAAATTTTCACTCCTCCAATATCTGCTACTTCTGGGTTTTCATCCAGCTTAATTAATGCAGGTAATGTGCAAAATAGTGGAGTGGAAGTTTTATTAAATTTTACACCAATTGCGGCTAAATCCAGCCTAAAATGGGATATATCTTTTAATTGGGCTGCAAATAGATCAAAAATTATTGCTACAACTGGTGGTGTAGATAATTTCTTTATCGGTAATGATAGAGATATTACCGTTGCAGCTTCGCCCGACAGACCTTTCGGCGATTTTAGAGGGAGAAGATTCAAACGCAATACAGCCGGTCAAGTATTGGTTGGTGCAGATGGATTACCATTCAGAAACGAATTTGACGAAGTAATTGGTAACTATTTACCTAAATGGACAGGTGGAATGATTAATGCAGTTAGATACAAAAATTTTCGCTTTAGTTGTTTAATTGATACTAGGCAAGGTGGCGAGATATTCTCGTTAACAAATGTGTTGGCTTCAAATAATGGTAATGCGAACGCTACTCTAGCAGGTAGAGATGCTTGGTATGCTGGTACAGGTGGTTACTTGGTTGATGGCGTTGTAGATAATGGCGCTGGTGTGTTTACTCAAAACACAACATTTGTAAACCCGCAAGATTACTGGGCTAAAGTAGCCGCACCAGGCCTAGCAATTGCCGAACCTTTTGTTTACGATGCTAGCTTTATAAAATTTAGAGAATTAACTTTAGGTTACACGCTTCCAAAAAAATGGTTGGGCAAAACGTTCGTTAAAGCAGCTACTTTTTCATTGGTAGGTCGTAATTTATTTTTAATACAAAGTAATACACCCGGTTTCGACCCTGATGTGGCTAGTTACGGAATAGGAAATGTACAAAGCATAGAAAACGCCGCTTTCCCAAGTACCAGAAGTTATGGCTTTAACTTAAACATTAGTTTATAATATAATAATGAATGTTATGAAAAATATAAAAAAAGCAATAGTATTATTTGTTGCAATATGCACTTTAGTTGCGTGTAACAAATTCGATGATATGAATGTAGATCCCACCCGAACTACCGATGTTTCGGAAGATTTATTATTTACCAGAGCCTTACGCTATGGTGCATTAGATTGGGATTTTTACCAAATTGGGCAAAATTTACATGCTGATATGTTTACGCAATATTTTGCAAATTTGGCTCCGGGCTTTGGTACCGATAGGTACATAAGCAATCCTGGTTGGATAAGTTCATTTTGGAATACTTATTATTCTAATTTAATTATTAATACGCAAGAAGCCATCAGAAAATCAAGCGACGACCCTTTAAAAAGTAACAAGAAAAATGTGGCTAGAATATGGAGAGCTTGGCTATTTCAACGAGCTACCGATTACTGGGGCGACATACCTTACAGTGAAGCAGGAAGAGGAATTGATGGCTTGAGAACTCCAAAATACGATAGGCAAGAAGATATTTATGCAGATTTAAACAAAGAATTAAAAGAAGCCTCTGCCGAAATAGATTTAAATAAAGTAGTAAAATTTACTGGCCCCGATATAGTTTTTGGTGGCGATTTAATGAAATGGAAAAGATTTGCCAATTCATTAAGGTTAAGATTGGCAATGCGAATGTCTAAAGTAGATCCTGCAAAAGCAAGTGCTATTTTACAAGAAGTTATGTTGCAAAACGAATTGATGACTTCAAATGCCGACAATGCGTTGATGGCAACACAAGCTGCTGGCCAATTTGTAAACAGAAACCCCTTAGCTATTATGGGCCCATGGAACGAGTTTAGAGTTAGTAAAACAATGGTAGATTTGTTGAAAAATTTAAACGATCCCCGTTTAGAGATTTACGCCACTCCAATAACTGCACCTGGCCCAGTTACCTACGTTGGTTTAACTAATGGCTTAAATGCGACCCAACTTGGTCAGCCCGAAAATGCACAAGTTAATTTTTCTGGTATGGGTGCAACAATCAGAGCCGAAGGTGCTCCAATTGATATTATGACTTTTAGCGAAGTAAGCTTTTTAAAAGCAGAAGCTGTTCAAAGAGGTTGGGCATCAGGCAATGCTGCAACATTTTACAACGATGGTATTACATCATCAATAGCTCGTAGAGGAGCCATTACACCAGCAGCAGTTAGTACTTATTTAGCGCAACCTGCCGTTGCATACGACGCAACTTTGCAACAAATAGCTACACAAAAATGGCTAGCTTTATTTCCAAATGGTTTTGAGGGTTGGGCCGAATGGCGCAGAACAGGTTTTCCAGTTTTAACACCCATACCAAACACAGATGGTGAAACTGGAGGAGAAACTCCGCGTAGAGTAATATATCCACCTACCGAAGCAGGTTTAAATTCGGAAGCTTACAAAGCAGCAATAGCCCGACAAGGCCCAGATAGAATGACTACCAGAATTTGGTGGGATAAACTGTAATAAAAAAAATTCAAAAGTTAAAATTTAAAAATCTACTAATTTAGAAATTTGGATTTTAACTTTTTTTTTAGCCTTTAGGTTTTATAATATCATGCTACAAACCCGATTATTAAGCCTTGATGCTTTTCGTGGGATAACCATTTTGGCTATGGTGCTATCAGGCAGTATTGCTTTTGGTAATATAATGCCTGCCTGGATGTATCATGCGCAAGTACCACCACCTAACCATATTTTTAACCCAAATTTAGCAGGTTTAACTTGGGTCGATTTGGTTTTTCCTTTCTTTTTATTCGCAATGGGTGCCGCTTTTCCACTGGCATTACATAAACATAGCTTTAAAACAATATTTTTTAAATTACTTATACGGTATATTTTACTAATATTTTTTGCCTTATTATTTACCCATGCAAAATTTTGGGTTTTGAGCAATAACGCTGGGGTAAAAGAATATTTTTTATCCATCGCTGGTTTTGCACTCTTATTTTTAATATACAGTAATTGGCAAGTTTATCTTACTAAAACAAAATCGCTACAATTAAAGCTTACAGGGTTGGCAATTGCATTAAGTTTTTTCTATTTATTCCCTTTCCCTTACGGGGATTTTAGCCTCAATAAGACTGATATAATTATTTTGGTATTGGCCAATATGGCATTTTTTGGTTCGTTAATTTGGTATGCAACACGCAATACGCCATTACTACGGTTAGGTATTTTACCAATTATTATGGCTGTATTTTTAGCACAATATGCTACAGAAAGTTTTAATAGTATGCTATATAAATGGTCGCCATTATCTAGCATATATCAATTTAATTATCTTAAATATCTGTTTATAGTTATACCCGGCACTTTTGCTGGCGATTGGCTATTATCTTACCAAAAAATAGATTTTAAAATTATCCCACAAAAAAAAATCTTAGCTTTTATAGCTATTATAAATGTTTTAATACTTGTTTTAAACCTTTGGGGATTGTTTAGCCGATATTTGGCAATAAACCTAGTATTAAATGTGGTTTTAATGGGGATGCAATTTTATCTCATTAATCGCTTGAAAGCTAAAGCACAAAAAAGTTTTTATATTAAATTTTTAAGTGCCGGCATTTACTTATTAATTTTAGGTTTATTTTTCGAAGCTTTTGAAGGTGGGATAAAAAAAGACAATGCCACCTTTAGTTATTATTTTGTAACTGCGGGGCTAAGTTTTTTAACATTGTTAAGTTTTATAATTATAGAGCAACTTCAAGTTTTTAAACCGTTTTTAAACTTTTTTGCTGCCAATGGTAAAAACCCAATGATAGCTTATACCGCAGGTGCACTTTTTATAATGCCATTATTACAATTAACACAAACCCAACAATACTTAAATTTATTAAATTACAATTGGGCAACTGGCTTTTTAAAAGGTCTAATTTTTACAGCTTTGGTTTCAATTGTTACACTTTTTTTTACGCGTATAAAACTTTTTTGGAAAACATAACATGTCTCAAAACATAACAGCTCAAAAAAATCCCATGTATTGGATTCCTTCTACTTGGTTTGCAATGGGTTTACCCTTTGTTGCACTTGCTGCTTCTAGTGCCATTATGTACAAAAATTTAGGTATTTCCGATTCTAAAATTGCTTTTTGGACTTCACTAATTATGCTGCCTTGGACATTAAAACCATTGTGGGGGCCATTTTTGGAGATGTATAAAACCCGAAAGTTTTTTGTTTATACTACACAAGTTTTAACAGGCTTATTGTTTGGTTTGGTAGGATTATCCTTACAATTAGATAACTTTTTTAGCGTATCAATCGCCATTTTGGCCATTATCGCACTAAGTGCATCAACACACGATATTGCTGCCGATGGTGTTTACTTAAACGAATTAAACACAAAATCGCAAGCCAAATATGTGGGTTGGCAAGGGGCATTTTATAATATAGCCAAGGTTTTTTCGGGTGGCGTTTTGGTGTACATGGCAGGTGAACTCGAAAAAAAGTTGGGCATTGCCAACGCTTGGATGGTAGTAATGTTTGCCTACGGAATTATTATGTTGCTTTTGGGTTTCTACAACATGAAAATGCTCCCCGAAAGCGAAAAGGCTCAAACGGTAAATTCGGCTAAAGAGAGTTTTAACACACTTAAAGATGTAATTATTACTTTTTTTCAGAAAAAAAACATTTGGTTTAGCCTAGCATTTATTGTTTTTTACCGCTTTGCCGAAGGGCAAGCCATAAAAATTACTCCCTTGTTTTTTAAAGCTAGCCGAGCCACTGGTGGTTTAGGTTTAACAACTTCACAAATTGGCATTGTTTATGGAGTTTTTGGTGCTATTGCCTTTGTTTTAGGTTCTTTAGCTGCAGGGTATTTTGTGTCGAACAAAGGGCTAACTAAAAAAACGCTATTAATTTTATGCGCTTTTTTTAACATTCCATTTGTAGCTTACGCATTTTTAGCCATTACCTTACCCAGTAATTTATATATAATTGGTGCTGCGGTGGCAGTCGAGTATTTTGGTTATGGCTTTGGTTTTGTTGGTTTAATTTTATTTATGATGCAAAACATTGCCCCAGGCAAATATAAAATGGCACATTATGCTTTTGGTAGTGGTTTAATGAATTTAGGCTTTATGATACCTTCAATGGTTAGCGGCATTGTTAGCGATTATTTAGGTTATAAAGAATTTTTTATTTGGGTAATGATAGCCACCATACCTGCCTTTTTGGTAACTTGGTTAGTACCTTTACAAAAAGTTAATGAAATTGAAGAACCAAATATTTAATTTTTAGCTATAAAATGAAGAACAAAAACTTTTTAATAAGTATAATTTTTATGGGATTTATAGGATTTATAACCTCAGCTTTTATTTTACCAAAACCATTACCCAATAAAAATATAAAAACCAATAAAAATACCATCGTATTTTTGGGTAATAGCATTACGCAAGTTGGGCAATGGCAAGTTTTAATTCCTAATAAAAAAATAATTAACAAAGGTATAAGTGGTGATGTTACCAAAGGCGTTTTGGCCAGAATTGAAGATTGCCTTTTAACCAAACCCGAAAAAATTTTTATGATGATAGGCATCAACGATTTAAAACTAGGTATATCCATTGATACTATTACGTCCAATCAAATTAAAATAATAGATAACATTAATCGCATATCGCCAAATACAAAAATTTATATGCAAAGTACCCTGCCTGTGAATGAAGGTATGTTAGCCAATATTTATAAACGCTTAAATAATGTAGATATAGCCAAAATGAATAGTGCTTTACAATTGGTTTGTAAACAAAAAAAGGTAAAATACATAGATTTACATCCCATTATGGTAGATGATAACGCACAACTTAAACAAGCATTAAGTACCGACGGCTTACATTTACAACCCGAAGCCTACCTTAATTGGGTAAATTATCTTAAAACGTGTAAATTTTTATGAGAATTACTGGAACATTCTTAGACGAAATTTCTCACGACATTCCTCACCAAAATTGGGGCGTAAAAGAATGGGATTTAGATTTTAAATACATGCAAGCCGTAGGAATTGATACGGTAATTATGATTAGGAGTGGCTATAGAAAGTTTATTACCTATCCATCTACGTATTTACAAAATATTCATGGCTGTTTTACACCACCAATAGATTTGTTAGAAATGTTTTTAACCTTGGCAGATAAATATCAAATGAATTTTTATTTTGGTTTATATGATAGTGGAAAATATTGGGATACGGGAAACATGCAACACGAAATAGATGTAAATAGGTATGTGATAGATGAAGTTTGGCAAAATTACGGACACCATAAAAGCTTTAAAGGTTGGTATTTAAGTATGGAAATAAGCCGAAAAACCAAAGGTGCCATACAAGCATTTAACACTTTGGGATTACAATGTAAAACTGTGAGTAATGGCTTACCAACTTTTATTTCGCCCTGGATTGATGGCAAAAAAGCTGTTATGGCCAACTCCGCAAATTTAAGCAAAGCAGATGCTGTTTCATTGTACGAACATGAGCAAGAATGGTCCGAAATTTTTGCAGGTTTAAAAAATTCAGTCGATGCAGTTGCTTTTCAAGATGGGCATATTGATTACAACGAATTGGGCGATTTTTTTGCAATTAATAAAAAAATGGCCGACCAATTTGGCTTACAATGCTGGACTAACGCCGAAACATTTGACAGGGATATGCCTATTAAATTTTTGCCCATTAAATTCGAAAAACTACGTTTAAAATTAGAATCAGCCCGATTAGCAAACTACGATAAAGCTATTACCTTCGAATTTTCACATTTTATGAGTCCACAATCTGCTTATTTGCAAGCTGGCCATTTATACAACAGGTATCAAGAATACTTAGCTACGCTGTAATAAAAGTTTTGGTTAATATTTTTTTGAAAAAAAGTTTTTACTAAAAAGTAGCTTCATTTTGGTAAATCTGATTTTTAAAAATCTCATAAAATTTTTATAACCCATAATATTTTATAAATTACAAGCTATAAATCATCTAAATCCTCCCACCCAATGAAAAAAGATATTGAAAACGCCGATGATATTAAGCTAATGGTTGATACCTTTTACCAAAAAGCTGTAAAAAATAATTTACTAGGTCCTATTTTTAACGATGTAGCCAAAGTTAATTGGGAGCATCACTTACCTATTATGTATAGTTTTTGGGCATCTGTATTATTGGGTACAGCAGGTTATGTAGGTAACCCAATGGATGCGCACTTTAGACTAAACCAAAAAGTAAAACTTACCGATAACGATTTTAACTCTTGGAAAGACTTATTTATACAATCTGTGAGTGATTTATTTGAAGGCGAAATTGCCAACGAAGCCAAAAAGAAAGCTATTTCCATAGCCGATTTAATGTTTTACAAAATTCAAAATTATAACCAATCAGCTGGTGCTAACATTGGTAAAGTTAGGTAAAGGCTTTATTTTAGAACTTTATTGTTAAAATAAAACAAGCTATTTACCCATTAGCTTTGCTACATATTTGCCAATAATGTCAAATTCTAAATTTACAGTACTTCCTTCAACTACGTTTTTAAGATTTGTATTTTGGTATGTATAAGGTATTATGGCTACCGAAAACTTATTTTGCATTGAGTTTACAACCGTTAAGCTTATTCCATTCACACATATCGAACCTTTTTCTACAGTTTGGTGTTTGTCATCTTTTTTATATTCAAAGGTATAAAACCAGCTACCATTGGTTTCTAACACTTCGGTACATATTGCAGTAGTATCCACATGGCCTTGTACAAGATGGCCGTCTAAACGGTGATTCATTTGCATACACCGTTCTAAATTTATGGTGTCGCCTATTTGCAATTCGCAAAGGTTCGATTTTTGTAACGTTTCACTTATTGCTGTTACCGTATGTATGGTATCGCTAATATTAACCACCGTGAGGCAAACTCCGTTGTGGGCTACCGATTGGTCTATTTTTAATTCTACCGTTATATCAGAATGTATTAAAAAATCGATATTCGATTGTTGTTTTTTAATGTCAATTACCTTACCTAAAGTTTCTATTATTCCTGTAAACATATTTTTATATTGGTTAATATTACCATTTTATGCTATAATCTATAGATGTCCTACTCCTCCCGAAATAATAAATTTCATAGCTTGGGCTGCCGATATTGGCAATGGTTTCACTTTACTTTTATGTACAATAATAACTTGCCCAGCAAACGAATACGACCATGGAAAATACACCGCTACTTCATCTGCGTTGCCAAAAATGCTAAGGTTACGTTGTGTTAAAAATCCAATTCTTTTAAAGCCATCTTTATCTTCAACTAAAACTGGCTCGTTTAGTTTTTTATCGTCCCCTACAAAAGCCTCAGTTAAATCTTTAATAGATGTAAAAATAAATTTAAACAGGGGTAGTTTATTTAACCATTTATTAAACCAAAACTTTATAGGTTCAGTAATTAAGTAGGTTACAATTAATCCAGATAGTAATATCAACAATATAACCGACAAAATACCTATGCCGGGTATGTAAATAGGTTTACCGTTGGCCGGATTAAAAAAAATCAAGTCACTTAGGTTTAAGGCATTATCAACAGTCGAAAATGTCCAAAAAATAATATAAAACGCCGCTCCTAAGGGTAATACAATTAATAATCCTTTTACAAAATAATTGATTAATGCTTTAAATATTTTATGCATAATAGTATATTCTTTTTACCCTTTGCGAAATACTTGTTAATATTTCGTAAGGTATGGTTTCTAAATCTTCAGCCAAATTATAAATACTTTCTCGGTCGCCAAATACGGTTACCTCGTCTCCTTCTTTTGCTTCAATATCCGTAATATCCAGCATACACATATCCATAGATATACTGCCAATGGTATAAGCTATTTTATTATTTATCCACATTTTGCCATTGCCATTGCCTAGCTTTCGCGATACGCCATCGGCATAGCCTATTTTTAGAGTAGCTATTTTACCATCATTTGGCATTACTCCTTTGCGCCCATAACCTACGGTATCGCCTTTGTGTAAATACTTAATTTGCGAAATTTTGGTTTTTAAAGTTAGTACATTTTCGAGCCTATCATTGTTTCGACTGGTGCTATCAACACCATAAAAACCAATTCCTAAACGCACCATATCAAACTGAGCGGCTGCAAACCTACTTATAGCAGATGTATTGGCAATGTGCTTTAAAAATTTATAGCCCAATACTTTTTCAATAGTTTTAGTGTGTTGAGTAAATATTTTTATTTGTTGCAAAGTAAATTCATCATGCTTAGCATCTTCACTAGCTACAAAATGCGAAAATACACTACAAACCTTTAGTTGTGGGTTATTTTTTAAATACAATACCAATTCATTTATCTCACTATCGCCCTCAAAACCAAGGCGGTGCATACCTGTATCTAACTTTATATGAATGGGATATGTTGCAATATTATTTAGTAAAATATACTCGGCGAAAGCCTTCAAAATTCTAAAACTATATAATTCGGGTTCTAAATTATTACTTACCATTGCATCAAAACCTTCCACTTCGGGACTCATTACCATAATGGGGGTAGTAATTCCGGCAGTTCTCAATTCGGTACCTTCATCGGCGAAAGCCACAGCCAAATAATCAACTTTATTATATTGTAACACATTGGCTATTTGATAACTGCCAATTCCATAAGAAAAAGCTTTAACCACCGCCATTACTTTTACATTGGGGTTTAACAATGATTTGTAATAATTAAAATTATTTTCGAGCGCATTAAGATTTACTTCTAAAACCGTTTCATGCACTTTTTGGGTAAGCAACTTACTTATTTTATGAAAGCCGAATTTACGAGCTCCTTTTATTAGTATTGCTTCGTTGTTAAATTTTAAAATCCCTAAATCAGTAATTAAATCGTCGGTATGGTTATAAAACTTGCTATTTGTAGCAAACAAATGTTTGTATTGAGATATATTACTACCCACGCCAATAAACCTATCGATATTTTTGGTAACCAATAATTGCATAACTTTTTCATACAATATAGTTGGTGATGTGCCTGTTTGTAATAAATCGGAAAGTATAAGGGTTTTGGTAGGATGCTGTTGCTGTTGATTTAAAAAGTCGAGGGCTATTTCTAACGATGATAAATCAGAGTTGTAACTATCATCAATAATTGAACAATTATTTTTTCCACTTTTTAATTCTAAACGCATTTTTACTGCTTGTAAATGCTGCATTCGAAAGGTAATTTTTGCTTGCCCCACACCTAATAATAAAAGTGTTGCCCAACATGTTACCGCATTTTCTATCGACGCCTTATCGGTAAAAGGTATGCTAATATTTATAGGTTCATTTTTATAAATTGCTTGTATAGTAGTTTTATTTTTTTCGCTTTGGGCGGATGTTATTTGCAAATCAGCTGGAAAAGTAAAACTCCAAGTAAAAACTTTAGTATTATGATTTATAATGTTTTTAGCATAACATTTATTTACAATTGCGAAATTCGCAATAGAAAATAATGCTAATTTTTCGTTCAATTTTTGTTCGGTATTTAAAAAACCTTCGTCATGTGCTTCGCCAATATTGGTAAGTATTGCTATGGTAGGCTGTATAATTTTTTGCAGATTATCCATTTCATTCAGCTGGGATATACCCGCTTCAAAAATACCTAGGTTATGTGTTGCATCCATTTCCCAAACTGAAAGTGGCACCCCTAATTGCGAATTAAAACTTTTAGGGCTACGCACAATTTTATAATCGGAATGTAGTAATTGAAACAACCATTCTTTTACAACTGTTTTACCGTTACTGCCTGTTATACCAATAACTGGGAAATTAAATAGATTGCGGTGATGGCTTGCTAAATTTTGTAAAGCAGATAAAGTATTATGGCAATAAATAAAGTTAGCTTCTGGGAAATTGACAACCGGAAATTTGACATCCGAAATAACAAAATTCCGAATTCCATTTTTATATAAATCATTAATAAATATATGTCCATCAACTTTTCCAGATATTACAAAAAATAAAGAATTATTAACTTCCGCTAATTTTCTACTGTCATATAACAAAGTTTCGATAGTGGTGTTGGGCGAAAAAAGCAAACTCTTATCCCCTATTAATTCCGAAATTGATTGTATGGTATATTTTATGTTATTCATTATTCGCAAATTTGATGAATATTCGTGAATAACACTAATTTTATCGCTAATGGATGTAAATAGAGAAAAACCATTTATTAACAAAACTACGGCATTGGCGAAAGCCCAAAATTATTGCGTTTACCAAGAAAGAAGCCACTGGGAAGTTAAAACAATGCTATTTGAGCTGGGTGTATATGCTATCGATGTTAATGATATAATATGTTCGCTAATAGCTGAAAACTTTTTAAACGAAGAACGCTTTGCACTTGCCTACGTTTCGGGTAAGTTTAATATTAAAAATTGGGGTAAAATTAAAATTAAACAAGGTTTACGTTTAAAATATGTAAGCGAACCGTTAATTAAAAAAGCGTTAAACAGTTTAAATGAAGGAGAATATTTTGAAAAAGCAAAATTAGTTTTACTAAAAAAAAGAAAAGTTTTAAACGAAAAAGATACCCGAAAGACAAAACATAAACTATATCAATATGCTTTAAGTAGAGGTTATGAGAGTAATGTGATTTCTTATATATTGAATAATAGCGATTTAACTGATGTATAAAAAAAAATTGAAACAGCTGCTTGTTAAATACACAAAACTGTATATATTTGCACTCCCACAAAGGGATATGTTCTTTTAATAAAATGCGAAAGTAGCTCAGCTGGTAGAGCGCAACCTTGCCAAGGTTGAGGTCGCGAGTTCGAACCTCGTCTTTCGCTCCAATCCCTTCCCTTATAAAGGAAGGGTTTTGTTTTTAATATAAGTACCACGCTCAGATGGTGGAACTGGTAGACACGCAGGACTTAAAATCCTGTTCCCGTTAAAGGAGTGCGGGTTCGATTCCCGCTCTGAGTACAAAACCCACTTTAAATAAATTAAAGTGGGTTTTTTGGTTAAAATATCGGACAATACGAATATCTGTAATCAATTACTTTTATTTTATATTTGATATTGTTTTTTTTCTACCCATAAATACTTTTTAAAATCTCAATTAAATTTTTAATAAAGTTTTAAAAAAACCAAACCATACTTTTTAACGTTAATTTTCGTATAAATAATTAAGTTTAAATCATACAACCATGAAAAAAAATATTTTGTTAATAGTGGTTTTTGCCAGCACCTTTTTTGTTGCTTGTGGGCAATCGAAAACCAAAAAAGTAGAGACCAAAACTGTAAATGCAGCATTAAATGCTGAATTAAAGAAAAAATTAAGCCCCATAGCCTACGAAGTTATGGTTAATAAAGGTACAGAAACACCGTTTAAAAACCCATATCACGATAACCACGAAAAGGGAATTTATGTTAGTGCTGCAACTGGCGAACCACTTTTTAGCTCCGACGATAAATTTGATTCGGGTACTGGATGGCCAAGTTTTAGCAAACCTATTAATGCAAAATCGGTTGCTGTTGCAACCGATGATAGCTTCGGCATGAGCCGCGACGAAGTAGTAGAGCAAGCAAATGGTTTACACTTAGGCCATGTTTTTAATGATGGGCCAGCACCCACAGGTTTAAGATATTGCATTAACTCGGCAGCTTTAAGGTTTGTGAAGCAATAGATTTTGCAAAAACTGTTTTTAGGATGAATGATATATTTAAGTAAATTTTAAATGAAATTTACTTAAATGTTTAAATTTAGATTGTTGAATTATTATTAATTCATAATGTTATCTATTTATAGCTTATTGAGAATTTAAAAAATTAGTTAGATTCAAACTTCTCAAAAAAACTGATTTTCTGTTTTTTCCATAATCAAAAAGCATTAAACATATCGCCCATATAATGTTTTAGATTGTATTTTTTGGTTGTATCTAAAGCTCGTTCAAGACAAATAAATTTTTTGTCTGTGTTTTTCTTAAAATATTCTACGGTTTCCATTTCAATGATAACATCTAAGCAAATAAATGTTTCTTTTTCAGTGCCTGTCCCGCTTGTTGCGGGATTACTGGCAAGGTAAATTTCGTTTTTCTTGAATTGCTTTTGTTTTTCGGTTGTGTAGTTTAGGTTGAAACCCTTTTTCAATAACATTTCAGTCATTAATTCATCACGATTAAAAGCTGTTACCAATTGAGCTTCTTTGTCACGAATATATTTTTTCAATAACTCAATATTTTCTTCTTCAGTTTTTTCAGGGTCGGGAGCAAACTCAACTCTTGGGAAATTTGATTTTACCAATTTGAATACTTTGAAGCCTAAACCACTGTCTGAACCGGAATTTGTGGAATTACCCGAATTTTCAGAATTGGCAAACAATGGATTATTCTGTCTATCCTTTAATTCTTTTAATCTTATTTCAGACTTTATTTTTTCAATTACCCTTTTGTTGCGGTCAATCGTGATGTCGCTGATTTTTTTATAACCTGCTTTAAAGGCTTCGCTTTCTTCATCTGTTGCTTCTGGTATTTGAATTAAAATATATTTTCTACTACCCTTGTCTTCTTGATTTAATTCTGTAATTGCGTGTGCTGTTGTTCCAGAACCTGAAAAGAAATCAAGAATAATGTCATTATTTGAGCTTGAAAGTTTGAAGACTTCTTTAAGTAATCTTTTGGGTTTTGGAGTGTCAAAATATTTATAGCCTTCAAAAATTTCCATTAATTCTTGAGTAGCTTCTGTTGCAGTTCCAACATCAGACCATATAGTAAATGGGTTAGTTCCTTTTTCTAAGGCTTCAGATTTATACCTTTTGTACTAGGGTTTACTTTTCCCAGTTTTCCCAAAAATAATTCTTCCTTCTTTTAAAGCCTCTTCATATTTTTCTTTTGTAAATCTCCAATGTCTCCCATTTGGTGGCAAAAAGACTTCATTTGTATTTGTATTTACAATTTCATAGGAAAGATTTTCTCGAATATTTGGAGCATCCATTGGATCTGCCACCCAATCGCCATTGCGGTCATTATCTGGATTGCTGAACTTTTCTTCATTAATACCTAATGGTTTCAATTTGAAAATGTCCCGTTGTTTTGCGTAAGTTAAAGTATAGTTATGTGAAAGAGATACATCAACATCGTTTTGGCTTGACTTTCGATGCTGCCAAATAAAATTTGCAACTAAATTCTCTTCACCAAAAACCTCGTCGCATAATTTTCTTAAATGATGCACTTCATTATCATCAATAGAAATAAAATTAACTCCATCTTCCCGAAGTAATTGCCTTGCTATTAACAAACGGCTATATATCATATTCAACCAATTACTATGATAACGACCATCAGTTTCAGTATTGGTGTCTATTTTAAGTCCGTCTTCTATTACTCCAGCATCTTCCCAATATGCTTTTTTATCTTGAGAAAAATTATTGGAATAGACAAAGTCTTTTCCTGTGTTCCATCAAACACTTTTACCACCGATTTAATAGCATTGTCCTGATATTTTAGATTTTCGAGTTTTAGTTCCATTACTTTTTGCCGTTCTTTTTTGTGATGTTTTTAATTTCTTCTTCGGCTGCAATTAAAATGTCCTTTGCATATTTCTCGTCTGCCAATTGGTAAGCAACTCGTTTGCTCATAAATTTTATAACAAGTTCTTTTTCGTCAACCTTAAAAGTTTTAGCAATAACAGGAAGCATTTGTCGGTTTATAGGTCTTTCTCCACGCTCCAATTTACTAAGTGTACTTTGGTCAATGTCGAGCAATGCAGCAAGTTTTCGCAAGGGCATTTCTGCTTGTTCTCGTAGCTGTCTGATGTATTCGCCTATGTTTTCTGTTTGCATCTTGATTTATTTTTCTTGACAATCATGTCAAAAATAAAAAGAAAAGTTGGCTAAGCACTTTTCTAGTTAAAATATTATCAACATCATTATTGCGGGTAGAAAAATTGGCAATTTGGTAATAGGTAATTTTGACAGTTGAAATATAGCGTTTTAGGTTTACTAAACACTAGTAAACAATAATCCCAAATTTGAGATTTCTAAATATATCAAACCAAAAACCTAAGACAACCAAGCTACTGTAGGTTTTACTGCGAAACCTGTAGTTAATATTTTTTCGTAATCTAGCCCAATAGTAAGGTCTAACCAATCTGGATTTACGCCTCTAATAATGCGTTCTTTTTGCATTCGGGTAAAACGATTTATAGCTTTAAATCTAAAATCGGCACTTTCTTCATTTCTTAACTCTTCAAAATATACTAAACGAGTAAGTTGCCGACCAGCATCAAAAAAAAGATTAGGCATCATTCGGTAAAAACCCATGGTTTTCATTATATCGGAACTTAAACCTACATGTAAATTATTACGGTTACGGTCGGTTACTATAAATACATACTTTTTCATAATGCTTAAATTAAAATTGTTTAAAAAAAATGTTTTTTTTATCTAATAATTATTGCTAATTTTATTGGCACAATAATACTAATTATTTTAGTATTTGCAAATTTTTTTAGAAATGAGTAAAATATCAGAAAATTTAAAATATTTAAGAAAGAAAAAAGGCCTTACACAGCAACAGCTGGCAGATGAGGTACAAATTAAACGCTCGTTAGTAGGAGCTTATGAAGAAGAACGGGCCGACCCAAAATATGAATTGCTAATAAAATTCGCATTGTTCTTTGATTTAAGTATTGATGAACTAATAAATCAAACCATCAACGATAAGTATAAACCTCAGCCGAAAGCCAATGCGGCAAATGTAAGAGTGTTAAGTATAACGGTGGATAGAGATGACAACGAAAACATAGAATTTGTACCTGTTAAAGCCAGTGCAGGCTACTTAAATGGTTTTAGCGACCCCGATTATGTAGCTACATTGCCAAAGTTTTCACTACCTTTTTTTAAACAAGGTACTTACCGAGCTTTCGAAATTAAGGGCGACTCTATGTTGCCACTACCATCGGGTGCAATTATTATAGGTGAATATGCCGAAAACTGGAGTGATTTAAAAATAGCTGAAACTGTAATAGTTATCAGTAAAAATGATGGCTTAGTTTATAAAAGATTAGGAAGCAAATTTAATGCTGTTAAAGGTATAAAATTAGTTTCGGATAACACCGTTTACGACCCTTACTTAATAGAAGCGGAAGATATTTTAGAAATTTGGAAAGCAAAAGCATTTATATCTACCGAATTACCGCAACCTGCAGCCGAGCCAACGATGGAGAACTTAACGGCAATGATGTCGCAAATGCAAAAATCAATTGGGCAATTGCAAAAAAGCTAATTATTATTTTGGATGATTTTTTAGATAAAAATTTACAAAAGCGTAAGCTCAATAATTCTTTACGCTGTTTGCCATCAAGTAATATTTTGATTGATTTTTCGTCGAACGATTATTTGGGGTTAGCAAAATCTGCGGAAGCAAAAAAACAAATAGATAATTTATTAAATACACATAATAATTATTTATTAGGTGCAACAGGTTCACGCTTACTTAGTGGCAACAGCAATTTTGCCATGGAGCTAGAAAAAGAGTTGGCCAGTTTCCACGCAGCCGAAAGTGGCTTACTATTTAATTCGGGTTATGATGCCAATTTAGGTTTATTATCCTGTGTACCCCAAAAAGGCGATACCATTATTTGCGACCAAAATATTCATGCTTGCATTATTGATGGTGCTAGGCTAAGTTTTGCAAAACGTTTTACTTTTAAACATAATGATTTAGCAAGCTTAGAAAATAAACTTAAAAATAGTACTGGAAATATATTTATAGTTGTTGAAAGTATTTATTCAATGGATGGCGACCAAGCTCCACTAATACAAATATCGGCCTTAGCCAAAAAATATAACGCCAATGTAATAGTTGACGAAGCACATGCAACAGGTATAATTGGAGATAAAGGAGCTGGCTTGGTGCAACATTTAGGGTTAGAAAAAGATATTTTTGCCCGTGTTGTAACTTTTGGGAAAGCTTTAGGCTGCCATGGTGCTATAATTTTAGGCTCCGAAAAGCTAAAACAATATTTGGTTAATTTTGCCCGAAGTTTTGTATATACCACTGCCCTACCCTTTCACAGTTTGGTAACTATAAAAGCAATGTATGCACTAATGGTAAAACAAGAAGATATAACGCTTATAAAAAATAACATTTCGTTTTTTAAATCTCAGTTTTTAAATTCTAATTTATTTTTAATTGAAAGCAATAGTGCCATACAATGCTTGGTAATATCGGGAAACCAAAAGTGTAAAAACATAGCCGAAAGCCTACAAAAAAATGGGTTTGATGTTAAGGCAATACTATCGCCAACGGTGGCCGTTGGGAAAGAAAGGTTACGAATTTGCATGCACTCGTATAATACAGAAGAAGAAATATTAGAATTGTGTAAATTGTTGAAATTGAACTATTAAAATTTTTTGGTTTTAAATTCTAACTAACAATTTATATCCTATTCGAAATTATATAATTTTTACCATTCCAAAATTAAAATTAATAATATTGTTAAATTTTAAATTGCTTACAGCGTACAAACAATTAAGCACTTTATTCGTAGTTTTGATATAGTTATTAAAAAATGGATATTCCTAAAATATTAAATAAAGCACAAAACTTTGAGTTTTTAACCCTCGAAGAAGGTGTACATTTATACCACCACGCTACTACGCCCGAATTAATGTATGTGGCTAACGAGTTGCGCAAAATACAAGTTCCACATGGCAAAGTTACTTGGCAAATAGATAGAAATGTTAATACCACCAATGTATGTATAGCCAATTGTAAATTTTGTAACTTTTTTAGGCGACCAGGCCATGCCGAAGCTTACATAACCGATATTGAAACCTACAAACAAAAAATAGAAGAAACCATACAATTAGGTGGCGACCAACTACTTTTACAAGGCGGACATCACCCCGATTTAGGCTTACAATTTTACATTGATTTATTTAAAGAACTTAAAAATTTATACCCCGATATTCGCTTACACTCGCTCGGGCCACCCGAAATAGCACATATTTGTAAACTTGAAGGTATAAGCCATTACGATGCGCTAAAAGAATTGCAAGCCGCAGGTTTAGATAGTTTGCCAGGGGCGGGTGCCGAAATATTAAATGATAGAGTTAGGCGGCTAATATCAAAAGGAAAGTGTGGCGGACAGGAGTGGTTAGATGTAATGCGAGCATGCCATAAACTAAATATTGCTACATCGGCAACTATGATGTTTGGCCATATAGAAACTATAGAAGAACGTTTTGAACATTTAATATGGATACGCGAAGTGCAAGCCGAAAAACCAGCAGAAAGCCATGGTTTTAAAGCATTTATTCCATGGCCTTTTCAGGATGATGGTACTTTATTGAAAAAAATAAGAGGGATAACCAATAACGTTACAGGCGATGAGTATATTAGAATGATTGCATTAAGTAGAATTATGCTCCCTAATATTGAAAACATTCAGGCATCGTGGCTAACAATAGGTAAACAAGTTGCGCAACTTTGTTTACATGCTGGAAGCAACGATTTTGGCTCAATTATGATTGAAGAAAACGTGGTTAGTGCAGCAGGTGCGCCTCACAGGTTTACATCTAATGGCATACAAGATGCTATTAGAGAAGCAGGTTTTGAACCACAATTGCGCAATCAACTATATCAATGGCGCAAAAATGTTAATCTTAAACAACAAGTTATAGCTTATTAAATTTTGGAAAACGCTGAACAAGTTATAGAAGCATTAATTTTCGCTTCAGAAAAAAGCATTACCACAGAAGAGATAATTTCTTGTTTGCATAACAATAACGAGTTTACAATTGAAAGTAGTAACCTTACTTTTTACTTACAAAATATAATTAATAGATATAAAAACTCGGCCTTTGCTATTGAACTTGTACAAAGCGGTGGCGGTTACCAGTTTTTAACAAAACCACAATACTATTCAATAGTTAACCAATTACAAACCTATCGAGCAAAAAGAAAATTAAGCCAAGCAGCTTTAGAAACATTAGCAATTATTGCCAGCAAACAACAAGTTACTAAGTTAGATATTGAACATATACGAGGAGTAAACAGCGATTATACAGTACAAAAACTACTCGAAAAAGAATTAATTAAAATTATTGGCAAAGCAAATTTACCTGGTAAGCCCGTTTTATTTGGTGTTAGTGAAAATTTTTTAGACCATTTTGGATTAAATTCTGTCGCCGATATACCACAATTAAAAGATATAGAAAATAAAAAAGAAACTGGAATTGGCCAACAAAATGATTAAAAATACTCATCTTTAAAATCAAATGTTGCTATATTTAAATTTTAAAATAAAAAAAAATTTTTTGATTTTAAAATACTTTTTAACTTTAATAATTAAAATTGTAAAAAATAAATATTAATTATGGCTAAAAAAATTACAAAAAAAACAGAGGAAGACGAAGAAGATGATTTAATTTTAGACGACAAACTAGAAAATGATGTTGTTGAAGAAGATGAATTTGAAACTTCAATTATTGATTCTAATGATATCATTATTTTAGATGATTTTGAAGATGAAGATGAAGATGACGATTACTAAACAAAAAAATTAAATTATAAGCATTCATGATGTAAAAATCTTGAATGCTTTTTTATAGGATATTACCATCAAAATGCAAATTCAGGAAGTAGAAACAAGTATAGCAATTAAAAAATTTTTAGATTTTCCTCGTAAATTATACGCCCAAGACAATAATTGGGTTTGTCCTTTAGATAAGGATATTGAGGCTGTTTTTGATCCTAAAAAAAATAATTTTCATAATTTTGGTGTTATAACTCGTTGGATTTTAGCTGATGAAAATGGGATTGTAATAGGTAGAATTGCAGCATTTATCAATTACCAAAAAACAAACCACTTTCCACAGCCTACAGGAGGTATAGGTTTTTACGAATGCATAAATGATGGTGAAGCTTCGAGATTATTGTTTGATACATCAAAAGAATGGCTAAAAAATCAAGGAATGCAAGCCATGGATGGCCCCATAAATTTTGGCGAAAACGATAATTTTTGGGGTTTGTTAATAGAAGGTTTTACTCAACAATCGTACGGGATGAATTACAATTTCCCTTATTATAAAAAACAATTCGACGATTATGGATTTAAAACAGAGTACGAGCAAATTACCAACCATTTAAACTTAAAAATACCTTTTCCAGATAGATTTACAAAAATTGCCAACTGGATAGCCAGTAAACCAGGTTATACTTTCGAGCATTTTAGTAACGAAAAATTTGATAAATACGCTTCAGATTTTATGGAAATATATAATGATGGATGGCAAAACTTTACAAGTTTCACGCCTATAAAACAGGAAACAGTGAAAGATAGCTTCAAAAAAATGAAAGCAATAATGGACCCAAAATTACTTTGGTTTGCCTATATTGATAATGAACCAGCATCGTTTGTAGTAATTCTTCCCGATGCTAACATTATGTTAAAACCACTAAATGGTAAGTTAAATCTTTTGGGTAAGCTAACATTTTTGTATAAAAAATGGCGTGGTGTAAACCGTATGCGAGCAATAGTAATGGGTACAAAACAAAAATTCCAAAAACACGGTATAGAATCGGCTTTATTTATTAAGCTAAAAGAATATGTAATACCTAAAAACCAATATGATGAATTAGAACTTTCGTGGGTGGGCGATTTTAACAATAAAATGTTGTCAATACATGAAGCTACTGGTGCAACGCTTGGCAAGCGCCATGCTACAATGCGCTGTATTTTTTAATTAGCCAGCGCAGTTTTAAACTTCTATATTGGTAAATTAATTGGGACATATTTTAATAATAAACACTAATTTATCCAAAGCGCATAAAAAATTCGAAAAAAAAGTCTAGTTTTGAAACCCGTATAACAACAATAAAAAACCTTGCATTAAGCAACCAAAATGGGTTTTGAATTTCAAATTTTATTATGACTAAGTATATTTTTGTTACAGGAGGCGTTACTTCGTCTTTAGGAAAAGGTATTATATCGGCCTCGTTGGCAAAACTATTACAAGCCCGAGGTTACAGAGTAACTATTCAAAAATTCGATCCTTATATAAACATTGACCCTGGAACTTTAAACCCCTACGAACATGGCGAATGTTATGTAACCGAAGATGGTGCCGAAACCGACTTAGATTTAGGTCATTACGAAAGGTTTTTAAATGTACCAACTTCCCAAGCCAATAATGTAACAACAGGACGAATTTATCAAACAGTTATAAATAAGGAACGTGAGGGAGCTTATTTAGGAAAAACAGTTCAGGTTATACCACACATTACAGATGAGATTAAAAATAACATTCGTTACCTCGGCGAAAGTGGCGAATACGATATTATAATTACCGAATTAGGTGGTACAGTTGGGGATATAGAATCGTTACCTTTTATTGAAGCGGTTAGGCAGTTTAAATGGGAAGTTGGCTCTAATAATGCCATAGTTATACACTTAACGTTGATTCCTTTTTTAGCCGCTGCTGGCGAGTTAAAAACAAAACCAACGCAACACTCGGTAAAAATGTTGTTAGAATATGGCATACAGCCAGATATTTTGGTTTGCCGTACCGAACACCATATTAGCCTAGATATCAGAAAAAAAATTGCCCTGTTTTGTAATGTAAATGTTAATGCTGTTATAGAATCTATAGACGCTGCAACTATATATGATGTACCATTATTGATGTTGAAAGAACAACTAGACCGTACAGTTTTAGCCAAACTTAAACTTTCGCTTAAAAACGAACCCGATTTAGAACAATGGAAAGATTTTTTGGGACGTTTAAAAAATCCTACTTCCGAAATTAAAATCGGTTTGGTAGGTAAGTATGTTGAACTACCCGATGCCTACAAATCTATTACCGAGGCTTTTATACACGCAGGCGCTTTTAACGAGTGTAAAGTAAAAGTACAATGCATACACTCCGAAGGTATAACCGAAGAAAACGTAGCAGCAAAATTAAGTAAATTGGATGGTGTATTGGTAGCCCCAGGTTTTGGTAACCGAGGTATAGAAGGTAAAATTATTGCCATAAAATACGTTAGAGAAAATAATATCCCATTTTTTGGAATTTGTTTAGGCATGCAATGTGCTGTTATAGAATTTGGTAGAAATGTATTAAGCATGGCAGATGCACATAGTACCGAAATGGATGAAAACACAGATTTTGCCGTTATATCAATGATGGAAGAGCAAAAGAAAATTACACTTAAAGGAGGCACTATGAGATTGGGAGCTTACCCTTGTGAGCTTAAAAAAGGAACCAAAGCTTACAATTTATACGGCAAACAACGCATTGTAGAACGGCACCGACACCGATACGAGTTTAATAACGAATACCTTAAACAATACGAAGCTGCTGGTATGATAGCATCGGGCATAAACCCCGAAACAAATTTGGTTGAAATTATTGAACTTAAAAATCACCCATATTTTGTGGCTACACAGTTTCATCCCGAATTAAAATCGACGGTTGCCACACCTCACCCACTTTTTATTAAATTTGTATCGGCATCATTAGAAAACTCAAAAAAAAAGATTTAAAAATTAGTTAATATTAAGCATTTATAATGGATAGAAATACGTTTACAGGCCTGTTCCTGATATTAATTATTTTGGTAGGTTCAACATTTTTACTTAAGCCATCGCCCGAAGAAATAAAACAAAAAACATCACAAGATTCTATTGCAGTTTTAAAAAGTAAAGGAATTAACACTTCGAGTGGTGTTAAAATTGATAGAAATATACTTAGAGAAATAAGCAAAGATTCGATAATATCAACCATTAAAACCGAAACTTTTACCATTTTAGAAAACAATAAACTAAAAATAATTTTAAGTAATTTTGGCGGTAAAATAGCTAGTGTAGAAATAAAAAATCAAACTACTTATTTAGGAAAACCACTAATACTTTTTAATAACCAAGATACCAAATTTGGCTTTAGCTTTTTAACCGAAGGAAAAAATATAAATACAGAAAATTTAATATTTAATAAAATTGATAATACCAAAAATAAAGCCACATTACGCTATCAAAACACCGATGGTACATTTATAGATTATGTTTATAGCCTACCAGCTGATAGTTTTAAAGTTAATTTCGATGTTAAATTAAACGGTTTTGATAGTAAAATTCAGCCAAATACCAACCTAATATTAAATTGGGAAAATCGTTTATTGCAACAAGAAAAAAATATTACCAACGAACGCTTATATTCAGGCATTTTTTATAAAATACTTGATGGTGATGTTAGTAATCTTAGCGAATCAAGCGATGAAATAAAAACCATAGAAGACGATAAAGTAAACTGGATTAGTTATAAACAACATTATTTTTCGGCTACGTTGTTATATAACCAAGGATTTACCAAAAGCAATTTAGAGATAAAAAGTTTAGCAACAGCCGATACCTCGGCTGTTAAAATATATAAAGCGAGTTTAAACATTCCATTTATAGCACAAAGTACCTACGCAATGCAATTTGTATTTGCCCCCAATAAATTTACTGTTTTAAGCGATCAAAATATTGGTTTAGAGAACATTATCGATATGGGCTGGCCACCCTTTAAATGGGTAAATAAATATGGTGTTATGCCATTATTTAAATTGTTAAATACTACAGGTTTAAGCATTGGTATTATTATTTTAATATTAACCATATTGTTGAAATTGGTTATATTTCCTTTTACCTACAAATCGTATGTAAGTATGGCTAAAATGCGTGTTTTAAAACCCGAAATGGACGAAATTAAAAAACGTGTAGGCGAGGATAACCAAGCTTTGGTGCAGCAAGAGTATTTAAAATTGTACAAAAAAGTGGGTGTTAATCCTTTGGGGGGATGTTTACCTTTACTATTTCAAATGCCGTTTATAATTGCTTTCTTTTATTTTTTTCCAGGATTATTTGAATTGCGCCACGAAAGTTTTTTATGGATGAACGATTTATCAACTTACGATGCTGTAATTACTTTTCCAACTATACCACTTTTAGGCTGGAACCATATAAGCTTAATGTGTTTATTAATGACTATTTCAACCTTAGTTTACACTTATTTTAACAACCAAGTTTCGGGAGTTACAGGGCAAATGAAGTATATTGGCTACATAACACCCATAATTTTCTTTGGTGTGTTAAACAGTTATGCCGCTGGTTTAAATTTATATTACTTTTTTGCCAATGTTATAACTTTTTCACAGCAGTACTTTATACGCCAGTTTGTGAACGACGACAAAATACATGCACAACTACAAGAAAACAAAAAGAAACCCGAAGACCCTAACAAAAAGAAAAACGGCTTTCAAAAAAAATTGGAAGATATGATGCGCCAACAAGAACAAATTAAATTGCAAAAAAAGAAATAGTATCGTTAAAAAAAATGAATAGGGCTTTAGCCCTATTTTTTATTGAAAAATTATTTTAGGCTTTTGCCAAATTCTAAAATATTAATATC
>Ga0335395_10000046_pt1 | contig 88482 bp, 86 predicted proteins | sample MAT02_FD_205744 | JGI IMG/M metagenome (GOLD analysis project Ga0335395, IMG submission 205744) | Freshwater microbial communities from Lake Fryxell liftoff mats and glacier meltwater in Antarctica - MAT-02 (spades assembly) (version 2) ...
AGTCAAGCAAATGCCGTCATTCCCCAAGCTAACAGAAAATGAAATCACTAATATCGTTAACTATATGAACAACAGATGGTCTCCCAACTTTAAAGAAATCAATATCCTAGAGATGAAAGAATATCTAGTTGATTGTCCAGGAACCTTTGATTGACTTATAAGCTAAAAAAGTACTTTATTTTGGAGTAAATTTACATCAATTTGTACTTAATTATTTTTGTTTAGCTCCAAAATTTAACTAAAATATCCGCTAACAACTTTACAATAATATATTGCTATATTAAAAATTTATGATATTCAACTAGCTTCTGGTACTTTTAAAATTACATTTCAAGCACTTAAAGTATTAATATAATCATACTTCGGCGCTTCTTTTTTATATCCTTTATACCATAATCCAAAACTTTTCCGTTTTAATGCTAGTTTTGTGCATTATAAAAGTAATTATTTATGTCAGGTAGAGGTTTTAATTTTATCTTATTTTTAGTTTCCGTAGGTTTTTTGGTTCAAAGCTGCAAGCCTGCTAAAACCACAGTCAACTATGACAGCGGCACTCCAAAAGAAGTTTTTGAGATAAGTAAGGATGGCACTAAGAATGGTGAATACGTAGCTTATTTTGAAAATGGTAGAATCCAAGAGAAATCAATTTATCTTGATGGTTTACTGGTAGGTCTTCGCACGATATATGATGATAAAGGCAATCTAGAGATCACCGAAAACTATAATGAGACAGGCAAGCTAGAAGGTAAGTACACCGTTTATTATCCTTCAGGTGAAGTCAAGCTAGAAAAAGTATTTAACAACGACTTAGTTAACGGCGTCATCAAAGTTTATTACCCTTCTGGGCAAGTAAAAGAAGAAGTAACCATCGTTGACAATATAGAAAATGGAGCTTTTACAGAGTACCATGCTAACGGAAACATACAATGGCGAGGACAATATTTGAATGGCGATCACGAGTTCGGGCTGCTAGAGGAGTTTGATTCATTAGGAGTGATTATTCGTAAAATGAACTGTGATTCGCTAGCCGCTTGTCGTACTTTTTGGAAATCAGAAACTGCAAAATAAATTAGAAATATGAAACCAATTCAACTTTTTTTTACGCTTACTGTATGTACCATATCTTTGTTTCAGGCGACCATTGCATATACGCAGATAGGTGGGCGCAATGCCTATGAGTTTGTAAATCTGCCTGTTTCTGCCCGTCAGGCGGCACTCGGCGGCTACTTGATAGGCGTACCTGACGAAGACATATCTTCTACACTCATCAATCCTGCATTGTCAAACGATCTGATGCACAACAAAATAGCTTTTTCACACAATTTTCATTTCGCTGGCATTCAGAATGGTTCAGTTGCTTATGGTAGAAAGCTAGATCGCTGGGGCATCAATACACATGTAGGAGTCCAATATATCAACTATGGTGATTTCAGATATGCAGATGCAATCGGCAATATTGGTGGCAACTTTAGTGCTTCTGAAGTTGCTATAGTGGTAGGTGCATCTAAGAAAGTAGCGGAGCGATTGTATCTCGGTGCCAATCTAAAAGGCGCTTTCAGTTCCTTGGAGTCCTACAGTTCTAACGGTATCATGGCCGATTTTGGGCTCAACTACGTCAAAGATTCTGCGAGGACAGTGATCTCAATATTGGTTAGAAATGTAGGGGCAGAGTTGAGTACTTACAACGGCACAGCTTATGGCACACCACTGGATATACAGATAGGTTTGACGAAGAGACTAAAGTATTTACCTTTTAGATTTGCTATCATCGCACATCAGTTACATAGAGGTGACATCAGATATGATGATCCCAATAGCGTAGGACAAACAGATATTTTCGGTCAGCCTATAGCAGTCAATAACACCTCCAATTACGTAGATAATATATTTAGACATTTGATATTTAATGGAGAGTTTTTGCTCGGGAAGTCCGAAAATCTGCGACTTAGAGCCGGGTACAATCATTTGCGTAGGAAGGAAATGAACTTAGCCTCGTTTAGAAGTTTTGCTGGATTTAGTTTAGGTTTTGGTATAAAGATTAGCATATTTAAGCTAGACTATGGTGTCGCCTATCATCACGCAGCCGGTGCCACCAACCAGATATCTATCAGTACAGATCTAGGTCGCAATGGCAAAAAAATATAAGTTTATGAAGCATGAACAAAAAATTGGATTTTAATAAATTTCGTTATTCCAGTTAGGTTATGATCTATCATACTTTAGTCTTAAAATCTCTAGTACATAATTTTATACACACGTTTATGTGTGCTTATAACGGTGATTACGGTTTGACTTTCCCTTAAGAGCCATATCAAAAACGAGCAATAGTAATGCGGTCATTCCTACCATATAAAACGTACCTATATAGTTGCCCCAATCGGCATATATAGATGTAAATAAACTTAGCTTGTTGTTCTTAATACTATACACTCCGATAGATGATAATATCAAAAACGAGACTGTTACCACATGCCAGTCGTAACTCTTAAACTTAGTAGCACTATTCTGCTTTAAGGTATATTTGCTTAGGACATTATTAGTTATATTGGCAGTAGCCGTCTGAGACAATGAAGTATTTGATAATGTTCGCATGTCAGTTTCTATATCTGTCATACAGTCAAAAAAGCTTTTACTAAAATCATCGTTTGCTAGCAAAGCCTCAACGATATGACGTTCGGCTGAAGTATAGTTACCATCTATATATTTAATGATTAGCTCAGCTTTACTTTCTTGATTTATATTAAGTTCGTTATAATTATTCATATTTTTAAATATTTTACGATTTGACTATAAATATTCACTTTTTACAGATTAGTATGAAAATAATCCATCTTAGACGCCATCAAAGCCATCTCTTTCCTAGCTCTAAACAATTTTATCTTGATATTTGATTCAGTTAGACCAGTTATTTTTTCTAATTCTTTGATTTTTTTCTCTTCTAGGTAGTACTGAATCACCAATTGCTTTGAGTCAGAATCAAGAATATCTAGGAGTCGGCGGATCATTTCTTTCTGTTCGTTTTGATTTACTGAGTTGTCGGCCGTTACAGGGGAGGTGAGTTGAAGCTGCTCAAGCGAATCATTTTTTTTGATTTTACGATAGTGATCTATAGCTGTTCTGTGTGCTATAGTGTACATCCATGCTTTGATCGATGTAGATGGATTGTAGCTTGCTAAGGCATTGATTATTTTGTATATAGCATCTTGCGAAGCTTCTTCTACATCCATTCTATCTACCAATACAAACGAAACCACACGCGATATATAACTCAAATACAGATCTAAGAATAGCTTTAATGCTTTTCTTTCGCCTAATAACACACCCGATATGATTAAGTCTTCTGACAAATGCTTTACTTAAAATTAAAATAGTAAATTATACAATCTGCTTTACTATACGCAAAGAGCATAAATATCGTTACAAAAGTGCAAAATTTATTTTAGATTTTGGCAGAAAGCATAATATTGGAGACACAAGTTTTCAAATTGCGCTTGACAAATAGGTATTCTAGGCAATACCTTCCGTAAGAAGTTATACAAATTTTGGATATTTTATCATTATTTTCCAAAGTCTTCGTACTTCTTGTCTTTTACAAACGACAGGTATTTCAGCTACAGGTACAAAATGGCTTCGTTTCAAATGTTAGAAATTTATTTGATATCCTTTTGTAACCCTTTCCAATCCCACTTCGTAGTAGTATAGAATCGAATGTTTTTTTAATTTTATAAATATCAAAATATCATGGGATCAGAAGGCGTCATACCCACACTAGCTTTTTTTATGAGTGTTATAGTTTGGGTTGTTTTTCACTATAGGACGAGACATATAGAGCGTATGGAAATGATTAAAAACAATTCAAACCCTGAATTCTTAGCACAAAGACGTAAAGTTTTGCAGACTGATGGATCGCTGAAGTTGGGGCTTTTGCTAATCTCCATTGGACTAGGACTACTTATAGGGCTGGCATTTGACGCTATATTTGATACTGAGCCCGCGGGCGTTTTTATCAGTATGTTGATACTTGGTGGTTTATCACTCGTTTTTTATCACATCTACAGCGAGAGTAAGAACCCTATCAATGGCGAGGAGTATAAAAGCAGCGTCAAAGACGATATAGACGAAATGGTCTAGTCGTATTTTAATAAATACAAATGGTATTATTCTAAAGCGCCTTTGAAGTCGCTTTTTTTTTGTGACTGTATGTATAGACTAACTTTATGACTGGTACTAATATATAATACCAATCACTAAATAGAAAATACTTTAATAAACTCATTTTTTTTTATACATTCTCCTTTAAAAAATAATCCTAAGGCGTATGCTACAAAAGTATTTTTTTAATCGACTTTTTAAAAAATTTATTCCGTTAAATCGACTATTTTATAAATACGATTAGTATAAAATTAAACTATCCATTTTCGGAACTCTAGAGCTCAATTTTTTTTAAAAAAAAAGGTAAAACAACTTGCTTTACCTCTTTTTTTTAAAATATTATTTTGGGGTGAATCTACCGTCTAGTTTTGTTTGAGACGTTCTAAGATTCCACCGTTGTCTATCACAACTTCTGCAGTTTTGAAGCCACGATTCATGGCTTGTATATGTGCATTCTTAGCTTCTTCTAGGTTGTTAAATCCAGCTAGAATAAAGATCGTCCATCCGCCTTTGGTCCATTGTTCAATCCTGCCGATGTCCTTGACTTTATTGACATCAAACCAGATAGGATCTTCATACGATGCTAATCTCACTTTATATTTCCCACCTACTTTAAATGATACCATTTCGGCAGTTGGATTTTTAGAATTGAGATTGCCTTCGTCCGTAAAACTATTATCGTCCGTACTTGCTAAGACCAATTCCATCTGTGCAGTATTCAGGATCTCAAAAGTGATGAAAGCATCTCTATAACCATTGTTTCTAACTTTAGTTAACACGGCTTCTGCTTCTTTGCGATCTACATAGTATCCTAGCCTAACTTTAATTGTTCGATCACCTTTCATTTTATAGATATTGCCGAATTTGACTAGGCTTTTGAACTTATCAAAATTTGGTTTAACTGATGACATAGATGCCAACTGTATGAAGAAGACTTCTGTCAAAGGTATCATCATATCTAAGCCTACTCTATGCGCACCTTCGTATGAAAGTGTCCCGATTGCGTTAGTTCCTACTTTTTCAGGATCAAAAGCTGGTAGTTCAAAAGCGATTTTATTAACGATTTCATTATTTACATCCATTCCAGATGATTGTAATGATACAGCACGTGCTTGGTTGATATCCACTACATGCTCCATCGTTTCTGCTTCCAACTCTTCTAGTGAGACTGCCTTTGGCATTTCTGTCATAGCCATCATAGGCGCAGGTTCATTATTAATTTTGATACATTTATAGATATCATTCATACCTTTACCTCCCAACCTATTAGAAGTGATGTACACTTCACCTAGATTACTTACACTAGGATAGTAGTCATCAGATGGAGTATTGATACCAAGACCTAGATTGCTTGGTTGGCTCCAGTTACCATTTACTGCCACTGATTTGAATATATCATATCCTCCTAAACCTTCGTGAAAGTCAGAGGCAAATAGCAACTCATTGCCTTTCAGAAATGGTGTTACTTCATTGCCTGAAGTGTTTATACTTGGCCCAAGGTTTTTGGGTAGTGACCAATGATCGTTATCTAAGTACGAAACGTAGAGATCAAAGCCTCCCATTCCACCTGATCTGTTAGATGCAAAATATAACGCAGTGCCATCAAAAGCTAGATGAACAGATACGATAGACGACCCTACCTCATTATGGCTGAATGGTTTAGCATTTTCTATTTCCCCTTTTTCGTTTAGAGTAGCTAGCGTAAGGCTTGAAGATTTGTAAGGAATGATAGTACTCATTCTATCACTTATTTTGGACTCTATCATAGCACAATTTAGCCCATTTGCTGAGAAGCTAATCGGCCCGATGTGATTGAGTTTACTATCCATGTTTTTGATGAATGCCAGTCTATTCTTTTTACTATTGTACACATAAGACTTGTGAGCACCTTCTTGCGGATTAAACTCACGCTCTACTTCTGTCAGCAATATATCATTTCTAAATGAGCTAAATACTGGAGCATCTTTATAAAACGTCAGCCCAAAATCTGACGCACTACTATTAGTTGGCATCAATAATGTCTCATAAGTAGATGAACTGGCCATTTTTTCTTTGGCATACATGCAGCTAGCGATCAGGTGATCACCATAGAATGGTTCAGATTGTTTAAAAATGAGGTATTGGACGACTGCTTCATCGTACTTAGACATTTGCTTTAGCAGATTGCCATAAATCCTACGATGTTTTGCCGCTAAGTTGGGTTCGGCTGCGATAGCTTCATAAGTTGCTATTGCTTCAGTAATCTGTCCTACCTCTGCATACAGCTCTGCTAGATTAGCTTTGGCCGCATAGTCAGATGGATGATCAGCTATATACTTTATAGTTGTCTTAATGGCATCTTCGACATCGCCATTGGAGGCTTGAAGTTCTGCTTTCTTAACTAGCTTTTGACCGTTTGCAACCGAAATGCAAGCAGTATTGCTGTGAAAAAATGCACATAGCAATGCAATTACTAATGTGTGGTGTGTTTTCTTTGTCATGACCCTAATATTATATGAATTAACATATTTTAAATTACAAATATAGATACTTTATATGCAAACCAACAAATAATACATTAAAAAAAATCATAATTTGTAAAAATATTTTATTTTTTAACAAAAAATTAGTCGTTTTGGATACATAATGCTTTTTTTTGTAATCAATTTGCTTTCGTTTTCGTTATTTAGTAGTAATTTTGTAAAAATGTTTTTGATTATGGGTTTAGCCAATATGTTTTGTGTTCCTATTACAACGGAGCGTTTATTTTCATGGTACAAGAGCACTGATTTTAGAATGTCTTGGGTCGGAAGTCTTTTGACTATGCCTAGTATTATTCCTTTCGTCGTATTTATGTTGAGCGGTTTTTTTGGGTTAACCCAAAAAAATATAAACCAAACATTATCAGTAACGGGAGATTATATCATCTATTTGAGGTCAGAATCTAACTTATTCACTACTCAAAGCAGAAATAGCATTAGTGAAGCTCCGTTATGGCAAAAAACTGCTATTCAGCAAGTTAAAACCCCTCTGAATATTTGGACTATAAAACTAGCAGAAAACAACAATAATATCGAGTATCTTAATGGTATTTACCACCAAAACAAAGATATCTTATCTATCACTCCAGACCGACCACTCACGCTACGCAAAACACCCAATGATCCAGACTTCGTCAAGCAATGGCAATATATCAATGATGGCACTTTTGGTAAAGTAAATGCAGACTTAGATATAGACCTCGCATGGGACATCACTACGGGTGGTATTGCGCCCACAGGAGATACGATAGTCATCTGTGTGATAGATAATGGTATGAACAATCTCCATCCCGATCTACGCCAAAACGTGTGGTACAACTACCATGAAATCCCAAATAATGGCGTCGATGATGATGGAAATGGTTACGTAGATGACTTTAAGGGCTGGAATGCAACTCAACTTAATGACAATGTGTTTTCGTCGGGAGATCATGGTACATCAGTAGCTGGCATCGTGGGTGCTCGTGGCAACAATGGTATAGGTGTCTCCGGTGTCAACTGGAATGTAAAAGTTATGATGGTCAACTACGGCATCGCACGTGAGTCCAATGCTATAGCCTCGTATGCTTATGTATATCAGATGCGAAAGCTATACAATGCGTCTAATGGTGCAAAAGGTGCATATATAGTTGCTACCAATGCCTCGTGGGGAGTAGATAAAGTCTTTGGCAAAGATGCGCCATTCTGGTGCGCGATGTACGATTCGCTCGGAAGTGTAGGTGTGCTCAACTGCGGTGCTACGGCAAATATCGACATCAATGTAGATATAGAAGGTGATCTCCCTACCACTTGCGAAAGCGAATACCTCATCAGCGTCACCAATATCAAGCGCGACGATGTGAAATTCACGGGTGCAGGTTATGGTCAGCGCTCTATTGATCTGGGCGCTTATGGTCATCAAGCCTATACGATCACTTGGGATCGGTACGGCGCATTTGGCGGCACATCAGGTGCTACTCCACATGTCACCGGTACTATAGGACTGCTATATGCAGCGCCATGTGGTGTGCTCGCATCCCTCAGCAAAACCAATCCGTCCCGTGCTGCGCTTGCCGCAAAAGATATGATACTCTATGGTACTACGCCCAATCCATCTCTAGACAATATCACTACGACAGATGGACGACTAAACACCTATCTATCTGTAGCCAATGCCATCAATCAGTGTGATAGCTGTAGCAAACCTATGGGCTTTTATATAGTCAATCAAGGCAGCAAAACTTCTATAAACTGGGCTACAGGTGGAAAAGGCAGCAAAGTCATGATCAGGTACCGAACTCCTAACGTTAGCGAATGGCAAATCATAGACAATATAAGCTCTGGATACGAATTGCCAGGATTAATCAACTGCACCGAGTACATTTACAACATAGGATTCAGGTGTGGTGAATCGCCTGTAGTCTTTGGGTATGAAAAAGTTTTCAGATCAGGTAATTGCTGCATCCAGCCTTCCAACTTCATTGTCCAACCTACTGCCTCGTCGATAACTTTGGACTGGGACGGCGTTGAGAATGTCGAGTACCTATTAAATATATACGAACAAAACAACCAATTGACTTCCGTTGCACTTGATAGTAGCTCGCTGTTAATAGATGGCTTAGATCGTTGCACTCGATATGGTTTTAGTATTCGGGCATCTTGTCCTGTTTTTAATAATGTATCAGATAGATCACCTATCCTCTACACTTCTACAGATTGCGGTAGCTGCACATCGCTAGACCATTGCACCATTAACGACAAAAAAAATGATTCAGAATGGATCTCTAAAGTTACGTTAACAAGTAAGTCATTTGAGTCAGGTGCGGAGAACAAAGGCTATCAAGATTATACAGGATTAGGTGATATCATAATGACAAAAGACCAAAACTATAATCTAAAAGTGGATATCGGGTATTCGACTTTTGAATTTTCAGATTATGTGACCGCATATATTGACTACAATCAAGATGGTGCCTTCTCTGCCGAGGAACTCGCATATACTTCTGTAAACAAGGTAAAATTTGTTGCAGAAGGAACTATCAATATCAATGGAAATGCACTGCTCGGTAATACCAAGTTAAGAATAATTTTATCTGACGAATTGCCTACAAATGGGTGCAGCGATATATTTACTTTTGGGGAAGTAGAGGATTACTGCATTACAATCACTCAAAATACTTGTGTCAATAGTATCCAAGGACTAAAAATTGATACTTCAAGATATGGAAAGCTGCTAATGACCAGGCTAAATCCATCTGCCGAACGAGATACGATAATAATAACCTATCGAGTAGTAGGTTCGCCCAAATGGTTAGTGGTCAGTCATCTAGATTCTTTACTTTTAACGGGGATAATGCCCTGTACCATGTACGAATACCAATACCGCAGCCTGTGCCAAGGCCAATGGTCGCCGCTATCGGACCTCATCCAACTCAAATCTGCATGTATTAATACTACGGCAAATGTAAATCTAACCAACTTTCTGATTGCGCCCAACCCATTTGAGCAGTCATTTAACATCACATTGCCCGATGATGGACAAAATAGAAATATAGATATTTACACTATCAATGGACAGTTCGTAACTAATGTTCAGTCGAGCGGAGTATCCTATATGACTATCCTTACGGATAATTGGCTCAGCGGAGTATATCTACTCAAAGTCAAAAAAGATGGTGAGGTTGCACAGTTTGTGAGATTGGTAAAGTGGTAGGTAGAAGTGACCCGCTAAAATGAAATGGTTTAAATGATGTATAAATCCACTACATTCTGAATATATATTATTGAAATACTAAAGCATCTTTGGTTTTACACATTTATTTGGAAATAAAAAGACAGCGTATCTGAACAATGATTTACAGCAGATTTTTGTGATTAATATGGTTTTTGGTAAAAAAAAATAACAGTGATGAGACAAAGTAATCAAATAAATCACAGTGTAGACAATCTCATTGCGAGGTGTACAACTAAACCATGAATTACAACAAATTTTTGTGATTAACCTGATTTTGAAAAAACAAGAGGTTAATGATGATAAACAAAATTTTAAAATAATGATTCGAGCTATAAACCTCTCCCCCCAATCGAACGGTAGTACTAAATACAGACGCCCAAAACGTCGTCACTGAGACAATCTGAAGGATTATAACTAGTATTATTTATAATTCACCACTTCGAGTACATATAAATTATGTATATTTGCAGCTATTTTCGATAATTTTAAATGATTGGGGCTCACAACTTCGATTATTTTATATAAAAGATTTTCAGATGCAGTTCAATAAAAATTTGTTTATTTACTTTGGTTTAATACTAGGTATTTTTGGTTTTCAGTCATGTTCAAACGACTTTGTTCTTACAGAAGGTAACGTAGAGTTGCCTGTAGTATATGGTCTGATCTCATCGTCATCCGACGTCAACTATATACGTGTGGAGCGTACGTTTATAGATGAGCAAACATCAGCTTTTGTCCTAGCTAAAGATTCCTCTAAACTATACTTCCCTAACCTCAGTGTCAGGCTAAAAAACCTTGCTACCAATCAGGAGATTACCCTCAAGCGAGTGGATGGTAACAAGGAAGGATTGCAAAGATCACCAGGAGTTTTTGCAACAGCGCCCAACTATCTTTATAAATTTACCTCTCAGGATATGATTATCCAGGGTAATGTCCAATACAAATTAACCTTAATCAAAGACGATGGCAGTATATTGGCCGAAGCTACCACAACAGCTATCACCAAATATACTGTGGATGATGTATCCGCTCCGCCTGCTAGTGGATTAGTTGCCTTCCAATACAACACTGACTTTAAAGTGCGATGGTTTGGAGACGTAAATGCGCTGATCCACGATGTCAACTTCATCATGAACATCAAAGAGGACTCGAGCGGCACAGTCAAAAACAAAACGCTAGTATGGCCAATGGTCAGAAATACAGACAAATTTGAACTCAATATCAGAGGTAGAGGTTTTTATGAGTTTATGAGCAGTAACCTTACGGCAAATACTAGAATCAAGCGTTCTTTTAATGATCTGAGCATTCAGATCATATCTGGATCAAAAGAAGTCAGAGACTATATCAGTATAGGTCAAGCTAATCTTGGGATCACTTCTAGCGGCGAGATACCTACTTATTCAAACATCAGCAATGATGGATTGGGCATATTTGGATCTAGAACAGATATCATCAGAAAAAACCTCATACTAACACCACCTACACTAGACTCCCTTCGCAATGGCTTCATTACTAAAAATCTCAATTTCTAGTCTTCACTGACGAACTGACAGCCGAAAAGCGACTTTTTTTCCGTTATCCTACCCGTTATGTCATGTTTTTTTGGCGCAAAGCCACTAATACTCGATTGGCATATCTATTGTCTATACTTAATTGATTATTTAGAATTAGTTAACCGAAACAATATATAAAATGGGTAAAATAATAGGAATAGATTTAGGAACTACCAACTCATGTGTAGCCGTAATGGAAGGAAATGAGCCAGTTGTAATAGCAAACGAAGAAGGTAAAAGAACTACACCTTCTATTGTGGCATTTCTTGATAATGGCGAACGTAAAGTGGGTGATCCTGCCAAAAGACAGGCAATCACTAATCCAACTCGTACTATAGCATCTATCAAAAGATTTATGGGTAATAGATTCAGCGAAGTAGGATCAGAAGCAGGCAGGGTTGCTTACAAAGCAGTAAAAGGTGACAACGATACGGTAAGAATAGATATAGACGGAAGACTTTATACTCCACAAGAAATCTCAGCAATGGTACTTCAGAAAATGAAGAAAACAGCAGAAGATTTTCTTGGTCAAGAAGTTACTGAAGCAGTCATCACTGTACCAGCGTACTTTAATGATTCACAAAGACAAGCTACCAAAGAGGCAGGCGAAATCGCAGGTCTTAAAGTACAACGTATCATCAATGAGCCAACGGCAGCAGCACTAGCTTACGGCCTAGATAAAAAAAATCAAGACAGTACCATAGCTGTATTTGACCTTGGTGGAGGTACTTTTGATGTATCTATACTAGAGTTGGGTGATGGAGTATTTGAAGTAAAATCTACCAATGGTGATACCCACTTAGGTGGCGATGATTTTGACCAAGTAATCATAGACTGGATCGCTGATGAGTTTAAATCTCAAGAGAATATGGATCTTAGAAAAGACCCTATGTCTCTACAAAGAATAAAAGATGCTGCTGAGAAAGCAAAAATTGAACTTTCGAGTGCAACAGAAACTGAAATCAATCTCCCTTATGTTACAGCTATAGATGGCGTTCCTAAGCACTTAGTGATGAAACTAAGCAAAGCTAAATTTGAGCAATTGGCGGACTCACTCATCAAGCGTACACTTAAGCCTTGCGAAGATGCGCTAAAAGATGCAGGCTTGAGCAAAAGTGATATCGATGAAGTAATCCTAGTAGGAGGTTCTACAAGAATCCCTGCAATACAACAAGCTGTAGAAGATTTCTTTGGCAAAAAGCCTAACAAAAGCGTTAACCCCGATGAAGTAGTTGCACTCGGTGCAGCTGTACAGGGTGGTGTATTGAGCGGTGATGTTAAAGATGTATTGTTGCTAGACGTTACTCCATTATCTCTAGGTATCGAAACGATGGGTAATGTGTTTGATGTAGTAATAGAGTCTAACAGCACGATTCCTACTAAGAAAACCAAAACTTACTCAACTGCCGCTGACAACCAACCAAGTGTAGAGATTCATATTCTACAAGGTGAACGTCCGATGGCAAAAGACAACAGAAGTGTAGGTAGATTTATCCTAGATGGTATACCGCCAGCACCTAGAGGAATGCCTCAAGTAGAAGTAACTTTTGATCTAGATGCCAACGGTATCCTTAAAGTATCTGCCAAAGACAAAGGTACAGGAAAAGAGCAAAATATCCGTATAGAAGCATCTACAGGATTGTCTCAAGAAGAAATCGCTAAAATGAAAGCTGATGCTGCGGCGAATGCTGAATCTGATAAAAAGTCTAAAGAAACAGCTGAAAAAATGAATGCTGCTGATGCTCAGATCTTCCAAACAGAAAAGCAAATGTCTGAAATAGGCGATAAAATCCCTGCAGACAAAAAGAGCGCTATCGAAGCAGCATTGAGCCAACTTAAAGAAGCGCACAAAATGCAAGACTTGGCTGGAATAGACAAAGGTTTAGAAACCTTAAATACTGCATGGCAAGCTGCCTCTGAAGACATCTACAAAGCGTCTCAAGATGGTGGTGCTGGAGCAGAAGGTCAAAACCCTAATCCAGGTGCACAACAAGACAACAATAATTCAGATGATGTTACTGATGTAGAGTTTGAAGAAGTGGACGAGAAGAAATAATTTTATTTAATTAAGGTTTTATACAATAATGCAAAGTTAAATCTCGTTAAAGACTTGTTATTTTAATTTTTAACAATTTTTTATTCATGTTCTAAAGAAAGCAATTCAGATCTTAATAAACAAGATGCTTTGGTTTATACAAGGTTGAGCATTTTAAGTCTTAATGATTTATTTGTGACAAATTATGGAATTAGAATAACTAAAATTGATGAAAGTAAATCAAAGGTTCAATTTAATAGTGGACTAAACTTTATTTTTGTTAAAATTAGTGAAGTGAAATCAATTATTCAAAGGAATGATGGCAAAATGATATATATTAATATAAATCCAAATGCTAGTAGTGTATCGAATAAGTTTAACGCGCAGTATCCAGATAGCGCTAATGTTTTTGATATTTCGGAAGTGAAGGCATTTTTAATTTCTGACCCATTAGGTTCTGATGCATTTAAAAGAAAAGATGGTGAAACTTTTACAGATTGCTTTGTAAGGGAGTGGCAATCATTTTGCGATGATACATCAAGTTGTATTGCACAAGCGATGTATCCTGGCCTTATCGCAGTAGCTATTGGCATAAGTTGTGTTTAATTTAAAATAATAGAAAATGAAAACTTATAATTTAATTATGCTTTATGCATTTGTTTCAGGTTGTATTGCAATTATAATTGGTGCATTACATAAAATCAATGGTAATCCAAATGCATTTTATGCACTTTGGGCTGGAATCACTTTAAGTTCGGTGGCCGCTTTGTTTTTTATGTATTGGAACTACTCGTCATTAAAAAAAGTTTTTAACTTGTTCAAATAGTAAAAAAGCCGCAGTTGTGCATAACGACTGCGGCTTTTGTAATTATTGCCATTCGCATTAATCTTAGTGCAAATAGACTACAATTATTATCTTACAAATTTGATTTTATAATCAGCAGTCACTTTGCCCAGTTTTATATCATTGAGCTTGCGCTGAATAAGTTTTTTCTTAAGTGGTTTCAATCGTTCTACGAAGAGGACTCCATCTATATGATCGTACTCATGTTGAATAACGCGAGCGTTGATACCTTCATAGATTTCGTCATGTTTTTTGAAGTTTTCGTCTAGATACTGAATCCTCACTTTCTGAGTACGCTCTACCTCGCCGCGTAGGTCAGGTATAGAGAGACAACCTTCCTCGTATCCCCATAGATTACCAGTTTCTTCGATGATTTGTGCATTAATAAAGACTTTTTTTATACCTTCACTTTTCTTGTTTTCTTCCATGATCTGAATAGAGTCCACGACAAAAAGCCTAATCGCTAGTCCGATCTGAGGTGCTGCTAATCCTACTCCGTTAGCATTGTACATAGTCTCCCACATATCTGACATCAACTTAGTGAGCCCAGGATGTTCCGGAGTTATATCTATTCCTTTTCTTTTTAACACTGGTTGCCCATAGGCAAATATTGGAAGAATCATTTATTTATTGTTGTTTGATTTGCTGAATTTAAAATGTCGAACCTTCGATTTGTCGAATCGTCGAACTCATGTATAGCGCTGAGGTGATAATAAGAACTGGCGATTTGTTTAAAATGTGTAAGCATTTAAATGTCTAATCGTCTAATAGGTTACTATCGACAACGCTAAAGCGTTACTAAAGTTTGCTAGAGTCTAATTGCTAATGACTAGGACCTACTACGAGCTAACGGCTAAAGACTAAAAGCTATTCCTTCTACCAGCTTATGGCCAAAAGCTATCGGCTAATTGCTCACAAGACCAAAACACCACAAGATCATAATACCTATCCGATATGTCCCAAATATCGTTGTAATATGATGACTGCACTGACTTTATCCACAAGGGCTTTGTCTTGACGAGTTTTGCGGTTAGCGCCGCTTTGCATGATAATTGCTTTTGCATCTACAGAACTCATACGTTCATTGCCAAAATCTACTTTTAGATCCGGCCAAAGTATATTTATTTTTGCGACAAGCGCATCTATATCCGGTTTTATCAGCGTGTAATTACCATCATTGTGCGTAGGCAAGCCGATAACGATTTTCTCTACTGCTTCTCTAGAAAAGTATTCTTTAAGATAATCTATCAGCGAAGAAGTCTCTACAGCCGCTAGTCCTGTAACGATAATCTGAAGCGGATCAGTGACTGCTAGACCACTTCGTTTCTTACCGAAATCTAAACCTAAAATTCTTGCCATTTGTTGTTTTTAAACAATTGAATACTTAATCGCAGCAATGAGATACTTATTTAAACTGAGCGCAAAATTAAGTATTTTTGTCCTTATAATGCGTAAAGATCCCGTAATATCGCTAATTATCATAATAATAGACCAATTCATTAGGCAATATTACTACCTTTGCGCCTCCAGATGGCTAGCAAGAAATGAAGTAGAATATCGGTAAACCTAAATTATATTATTCCTCAGTGACCAAATCCAAAGTTAAGATACTTATATAAAAAATGACAATAAAAACCCAAGAAGAGTTAGAAGGTATCAAAGCCATAAGCAGCGTGGTGGCCGTAGCACTAAGAGAGATGAAAAACTATGTCAAACCTGGCATGAGTGCTCACGATCTCGACGAATATGGGAATAGTATCCTAGAAAAATATGGCGCAAAATCAGCCCCCAAACTCACCTATAATTTTCCTGGCTGGACTTGTATTTGTGTAAATAATGAAGCAGCACATGGTATTCCGCACAAGACCAAAATCTTTAGCGAGGGTGATTTGATCAATATAGATGTATCCGCAGAACTCAATGGATTTTGGGCTGACAATGGAGGTTCTTTTGTGCTAGGCAATGACCTATTTAAACATCAACCGCTAGTAGATGTGTCCAAAAAAGCGTTGCTAAAAGCTATAAAAAACATAAAAGCTGGAGTGAAAATATCCGACATTGGCAAAATCATTCAGCTCGAAGCTAAAAAAAACGGGTATACTGTCATCAAAGACCTGGTTGGGCATGGCGTGGGTAGAAGCCTTCATGAAGCACCGCATGAAATTCCTAACTTTAGAGACAGATTTAATTTTAATAAATTTAAATTAAATAGCGTTATCGCTGTAGAAACTTTTATATCTACCAAGTCTAATCTAACCAAAAAACTCGCTGACGGATGGACACTAGTAGGAAATATAGGCGGCTTCGTAGCACAACATGAGCATACACTGATGGTTACGAACGGCGAACCGGTAATCTTTACGCTTGAAAACGAAATCCATACTTACTAACTACTAAGACTTCACTCGTTTTAAAGTAAAAATCTGCATACGATATTTAAAAAAAACGTCGACTTAATTTAATAAAAACTATAAAATACTTTTGAATTAAATAAAAAGCGTTATCTTTGCATCGCTTTTCCAAAAAGGCAAATTGATATGCGGGTGTGGTGAAATTGGTAGACACGCTAGACTTAGGATCTAGTGCTGCGAGGCTTGGGGGTTCGAGTCCCTCCACCCGCACTTATTATGAGTGAAAATATTGGAATAAAATTACTGCTTTCTTCTAATCATTTTATTTAATATAAATTATTTTTTCATGCAAGTTGTAAGAAAAGACATAGATGCTTTAAACCTAACTTTAGAGGTCACCCTACTACCCGAAGATTATACACCGAAGTTCGATTCCGAAATAAAAAAATATAAAAAAGAAGCTCAGATCAAAGGCTTCCGTAAGGGTCAAGTGCCTGATTCTACCATCAAAAAAATGTATGGCAAATCTATCATGGTAGAAGTACTTAATGATATGATGCAGAAAACACTTTTTGGTTATATCGATGAGAATAAACTTAAGTACCTAGGTCAACCGTTACCCAATGAAGAAGAACAAAACAACTTCGTACTAAGCATCAATGACCCTAAAGAGTATAAACTAAGTTTTGACTTAGGTATATCTGCAGAGCTCGATATCAAAGGTATAGCAGAGACGGATACTTATGACTTCTATGATGTCACTATCCCTGAAGACTTAGTAGATAAAGAGGTAGATGCAGCTCGTAGAAGATTAGGCAAGCAAGAGGATGCAATCGATACGATACAAGTGATGGACATGGTAGAGCTAAAAGCAGTAGAACTAGATGGTGACAGCCCTAAAGATAATGGTTGGGAATCAACTTTTTCTGTGCTCGTAGATATAGTGAAGGACGAGAAAACAAAAGCTGAATTACTGACCAAAAAAATGGGAGATTCCATAGTTTTTGATGTGTATGAACTAGAAGGTAAAGGCAAAGAAGCAACGGAAAAATATATCCTTAAGAAAACTGAAAATGACGATCTAGAAATCGGAAATATGTTCAGAGGCGAAATCGTGAAGGTTTCTAGGATAGCACTAGCGCCATTGGATGAAGAGTTCTTCACATATTTTGGATCTGATGAAGTTAAAGATGAAGAAAGTGTGCGTGCATTCTTAAAAAGAGATATTAAAAAATACTACGACGACCAAGCGACTAACTATATGAATAGGGACATCCTAGATAGATTAGTGGAGACTAACAAAGTAGAACTTCCTGAAAGCTTCCTTAAAAGGTACTTAATTGCTTCTAACGAGGGAGTAAATGAGGAGGTTTTAGAGACTGAATTCAAACCATTTGCTGACAACCTCAGATGGACGCTTCAGAAAGCACAACTTTCGGAAATGTATGAAATCAAAATCGAAGAGGAAGATCTCAGAAGACACTTTAATAATACCGTGTTTTCGTACATGAGAAACTATGGCAATATGGATTATTCTTTTATCTCTCAGACAGTAGATAAGCTGATGAAAGATCAAGAGCAAGTCAATAAAGCCATCGATGAAATTCAAGCGGAGCGCCTTTTTAATAGAATCGGTAGCACTGTTCAGAAAAATTTAATTCCTACAACTGTTGAATACTTTACTGAAAAAGTAAAAGCATTGAACGAACGTCTTAACAATTTTGGAAATTAATTGTTATTAATTAGTACTGTGAGATATTCACATTAAAATTAACAAATAACAATTTAAAATCTAATATGTATTCTAACGAAGAATTTAAGAAGTATGCGACTCAGCATTTAGGTATGAGTAGTATGCATCTCGAAAAATATATGGCTACTTCTGTGCCTAATGTCAATGGTTTTACACCACAAGTGATCGAGGAGCGTCAGATGAACATAGTAGGTATGGATGTGTTTTCACGCTTGATGATGGACAGAATTATATTTATGGGAGTACCCGTAAACGATTATGTAGCCAATGTCATTCAAGCGCAAATGCTATTTTTAGAATCTACAGATCCTAAACGCGACATCCAGATGTTTATCAATAGTCCTGGTGGATCAGTGATCGCAGGTATGGGGATATATGATACGATGCAGTATGTAGCACCTGATGTGGCTACTATCTGTACCGGGCTGGCTGCTTCTATGGGCGCTGTACTACTCTGTGCTGGTAAGACTGGCAAAAGAACTTGTCTGCCTCACAGTAGAGTGATGATACATCAACCATCAGGTGGTATGCAAGGTCAGTTTACTGATATGGAGATCTCATATAAACTCATCAAGCAATTGCGCAATGAGCTATATGAAATCATGGCACAGCATACAGGCAAATCTTTTGAACAAATCGAGAAAGATTCTGATAGAGACAATTGGATGACAGCAACAGAAGCTAAAGAATATGGCTTAGTAGATGAAGTACTCAAAAGAGCAGCTGCTAAGAAAGATTAATTAAAACTTCAGTTTTTTAAACCAAGAGTATGGCTAAGTACAAAGAAAATATTAAGTGTTCGTTTTGTGGTAAGGAAAAAAGAGACGCCCTCATGCTGGTTGCAGGCATAGAAGGTCACATCTGTGAAACCTGTATAGAACAAGCACACGAAATCATCAGTGAAGAGCTTAAATCAAGTCCCAAAGTAGGAAGTTCTAAGGCTTCAGTAGGTGCTTTTAATAGTGCTACCACGCCTGCTCAGATCAAGACTTTCCTAGACCAGTATGTCATAGGGCAGACAGATGCTAAGCGTTTTCTGGCGGTGGCGGTATATAATCATTACAAGAGACTCAACCACATCGTGGATTCAGATGTAGAGATCGAAAAGTCCAATATCATCTTAGTAGGTGAGACAGGTACAGGCAAAACACTGCTAGCTAAAACCATAGCAAAATTCCTAGATGTTCCATTCGCTATCGTAGATGCTACTGTATTTACCGAGGCTGGATATGTAGGAGAAGACGTAGAAAGCATGTTGAGCAGATTGCTACAAGCATGTGACTTTGATGTAGAAGCTGCCGAAAGAGGTATCGTATATATAGATGAGATAGATAAGATCGCACGCAAAAACGATAATCCGTCTATCACTAGAGATGTATCTGGCGAAGGTGTACAGCAAGCATTGCTCAAAATGCTAGAAGGTACCGAAGTCAACGTGCCTCCTAATGGTGGACGTAAACACCCTGAGCAAAAAATGATCAAGGTCGATACATCAAACATCTTGTTTATCTGTGGAGGTGCCTTTGCAGGTATAGAAAAAGTAATCTCTAAGCGATTAAATACTCAACTGATAGGGTTTAGTAACGATACTACAGAAAATGTAGATAGAGAAAACATGCTCCAATACATCACACATCAAGACCTCAAACACTTCGGTATGATACCTGAGTTAATCGGTCGTCTGCCGGTCTTGACGTACTTAGAGCCACTAGACAAAGTCACTTTGATACAAATTTTGACTGCACCAAAAAATGCACTTTTGAAGCAATACATGAAATTGTTTGAGATGGAAGGCATTAAACTTAAGTTTACAGAAGAGGCAATCAGCATCATAGCAGACAAAGCCATGGAGTACAAGCTGGGTGCAAGAGGTCTCAGGTCTCTATGCGAAGCGATACTTACTGATGCAATGTTTGAGTTGCCATCACAGCATGACATCAAAGATTTTGTAGTTGATAAACTATATGTAGAAGACAAACTGCAAAAGTCAAATGTAAAAAAATTAATCGCTGCATAAAAGCAGTTACTAAATAAATTATCGAAAGCCGATATAACTTATAAGCGTTGTATCGGCTTTTTATTTATTATCAAATCATTCAAGAAAATCACATACTAGCATGAAGTATTAATAACCTAAACTCCTCGATAGTTTAAAAAAATCTTGAACTAACTAAAATTCTTCTTCAAAATCCTCTTTCTTGAGTTTTTCATTCAAGATAGATTTGCGCTCTGAGGCTGGAGTTATAAACTTGTATTTAGCACAATCTATCAACTCATCGAATCCTGGTGGAGGTTTAGGAAATTTTGCATTGGAATTGTAAATGCCCGTTGTATCTTTTTCTAATTTTTTGAGAAATAACTGACTGATGGGTCGAGCCATCACATAGCCTTGTCCATCATTCAATGTCAAAAACCGTATCCACTTATCATCTCCACCTGTCCACACACCTGTCACAAGCGTAGGTGTCACGCCCATAAACCAGCCGTCTGTGTAGTCATTGGTCGTACCTGTTTTGCCACCGATAGGAGATTTTATCCCTAATCCGAATTTGCCTGCGACATTATTTTTAAGTAATTCTACCATCACAGAATTATAGAGCGGATTAATAGCCGATTTGCGATTTGGGATACCTTGATAGATGACTTTGCCATTTTTGTCTTCTATCCTAGTGACGAATATCGGTTGTACGTACGTACCATTATTGCCAAAAGCCGAGTAAGCGCCTGTCATCTCCATCAATGTCAGATCTACTGCACCTAGACAGATAGACGGCAGATTAGGTACCGCCAGCCGTCCATTGGGTAGTCTGAGATCTTTGGGAATCCCTACATTCTGCAATAAGTCTCGAATCAGATTTACAGTACCCATTTCCTTTACTAGACGCACAGTAATGGAGTTTTTTGAGTATAGCAGACCATGAAAAAGATTGTACTTATTGCCTGTGAACTCTTCGTTGGCATTGGCTGGTGACCACTCCTTATCTACTTCAAATCCTGGATCCGAAGGTGCAATCGTATATTGGATATCATCAAATTCTTGGCAAGGAGAGATGCCTTGTACAGCAATCGCCTGCGTATATACAAATGGTTTCATCGTCGAGCCTACAGACCTTCGCATCGTCGTATGGTCATACTTAAAATACTTGTGATTGATCCCACCTACCCATGCTTTGACGTGTCCCGTGCTAGGGTCAACTGCGAGAAAACCTGCTTGTAGGTGCATACGATGGTAGCGCACAGAGTCATAAGGACTCATCTCTACTTCTTTTTCACCAGCTTTTGAGTAGTCAAAAATCATCATTTTTATCGGCTTTTTGGCTATTTTTTCAAACTCAGCTTGCAATTCTAGGTACTTTCCATAGAGTTTTTCAAACTTAGGGCTTTGCATCAGATTGATATAATCATTTGCATAAGCTGTCTCTATGACACCTTCACGAGACAATGCACCCCAATTGGTTTTGCCAGTTTTTACTTCTTGGATCGCTTTGATGACATTGTCTGACATAGGTAGATCTATGTATTGTTCATCTATGCTTGTGAGCGATTCACCCAAATATTTTTTGCGCAAATCGAGGTATCTTTCTGTACCTTTTAGCTGAGAATCTAGTATATCTAGTCTTATCTTTTTTTGTGCATCATCTGTATCAAAAGTCCATGGATCTTTATTTTTCCAAACTTTCCAATATCGCTCTTGATTCCACTTCATGTGTTCCGATACTGCCTCTTCGGCATACTTTTGATACGTGAGATCAACGGTTGTATATATCTTTAGACCGTCGGTGTATATGTGGTATTCTGAGCCATCAGCTTTCTTTATATTTTTGTCCACAAGGAGCTGATTTACCCATTTGGTTAGTTCGGCACGGAAGTATGGCGCAGGCCCTTCGCTCTGTGTATTTCGTGCAAACTGTGACATATCTAAAGGTATCCTCTGAAGTGTGATGGCTTGATCTGCCTTTATGTAGTCGGCTTGTACCAGTAAGCTTAGCACTATATTTCTGCGTTCGGTACATCGCTCTATGAATCGATTTGGATTATAAAAACTAGGATTTTTGAGCATCCCGACAAGGGTTGCAGCTTCACTTATACTTAGGTTTTTTTGATTTTTATTAAAGTAAATCTGAGCAGCAGCCTCTATACCATGCGCACCATTGATAAACTCAAATTTATTGAGGTACATCGCCATGATCTCCTCTTTAGTGTAGTTGCGTTCTATTTTGACGGCAGTCACCCATTCTTTAAGTTTAGTAAACACAAGCGTAAAAAGCTTTTTTGGTGCTGACATCTGCGACATATCTGGCCTTTTGAAAAGTAGTTTTGCCAACTGCTGTGTAATCGTACTACCTCCTCCTGCACTCTCTTGTCTGAGAATCAAGGTCTTGAATCCTACTCTAGCCAATGCTCGTAGATCTATCCCATTATGTTCAAAAAATCGTTCATCTTCTGTACACAACAATGCAGTTTTGACATGAGTTGATAGTTCGTCATAAGTAATTGCTACCCTATCTTCTATATAGTATCTGCCAAAAGCCACGCCATTGACATCATATATAATAGATGCGAGATCATATTTTGGGTTTTCTAACTCCTCAAGTGGTGGTACTTGCGTCAAGCCCATCCAAATAAAAAATGACAATAAACCTAAAAACCCGAAGCCAATTATCTTTAACCATAATTTATTTAAAAACGAAAACCGATTGGTGTCTTTCCTAGGATTTGGTGTGTCATTGTTCATCTAAAAGATTTCTATTATGCATATATATGTCCTTATGGTTCGAGTTGCTAATCTATTTTTTTTTGGGTTAACCCAAAATCTATGAACTCCAAACGGAAAGTAAATCTAACCTAAAATTTGGGTTAACCCAATAATTAAAAACTATCAGACTTTAGGATCACTATCAAGTCTGACTTATCGACTGTTTTTAAGACAGTTCGTCAGTGTATGCCATCTCTAGATCGCTTTCTTTATGATGTGCTTTGTATCGTCCTTTACCAAATTTAGTACCATTAAAGGCGGCCACAGGTCGAAGCTCAGCTTTGCGTTCCACCGAGAGATTATTGAAGCTCTGACACCTAGGCGAGCATGTATCCTCATACTTAGTTGCGCAGGCAGGACACTGTAGAAATAGTATGTGACAAGCTTCGTTGGCACAGTTGACATGATCGTCGCAGGCTTCTCCACACTGATGACACTTAGAGATGACATCGTCCGAGATCTTCTCACCTAATCGCTCATCAAAGACAAAATTTTTGCCAATAAACTTATTTTCTATATTGAGTTCCTTGGCCCTTTTGGCATATTCTATGATTCCACCTTCTACCTGATAGACATTTTTGAACCCTTTGTGTCTGTAATATGCACTTGCTTTTTCACATCTGATACCGCCCGTGCAGTACATGATGATGTTTTTGTCTTTGTCTTGCGCTAAGATTTGCTCCACTACGGGTAAGGCTTCTCTGAATGTCTCTACATCAGGAAGTATGGCGTTTTTGAAGTAACCCACTTCACTCTCGTAGTGATTGCGCATATCTACGATGATCGTATCGGGCTGGTCAGCGAGCTGGTTAAAATCCTCTGCTTTGAGATGTATGCCTTTATTAGTCACATCAAAAGCAGCATCATCCAATCCATCTGCAACGATCTTGATCCTGACCTTTATCATGAGTTTAAAAAACGATTTTCCGTCGTCTTCTATTGCAAAATTGAGTCTGATTCCTTCGAGAAATGTAATCTCAGCTAATCCTATTTTGAATGCTTCTACTTGCTCCTCGGGAACTGAGATCTGCGCATTTACGCCTTCATAAGACACATAAATACGTCCTAATACTTGAAACTTACTTAACAAAATATAGAAGTGGTCTCTAAAAAGATTAGGGTTCTTGAGATGATAATACTGATAAAAAGACAGCGTTTTTCTAGGACGATTTTCTGATTTTATTTGCTGTCGCAAAAGATCAGCGTTCACTCTATTGTGTAAAGATGTCATTATAAAATGTGATAGTATCGCTTATGCAAGAAACGATGGTTATTCAAAAACATAATTTTTAGGGCAGACATTAGTCTTGTTGACAAAAAATATCTGATCCGTTTCAATGGCAAAATTAAACAATATTTTTATAAATCTCATGGTTCTTCGCTCAAAATCAATCTAAACAACCTACTTGGTTCATATAATTACCAATTGTACTCAAAAGAATAAAAATAATTATTTTAAAACCTACAAATTTATTTTTTTAATATTAAAATGCTAAATTTGTGTTTAAATAAAAATAACGCTAATATTGCAGTCTAATGTTCCTTATTCTATGATACACATTGTAAAATTATTATGAACTCAGCTTGGCTATTTAAACTCAAAGGAGAGATTACTAGTAAGCAAAGTTATGTACTTGCCATCCTAGGATTAGTATTCATTTGGGTAATATGGGTGATCTTGACGATCGGTGACGAACCTATCATATCTAAATCTATCTTGCCACATCCGAGCAATGTATGGTTTGCATTCGGCGAGCTTTATCGTGAAAACGAATTGATAATGAACCTAGGCAAATCCATAAGTTTGAACCTAGGCGGTTATATCAAAGCTATATTATACGCCTTGCCCATAGGATTCTTGATCGGGCTAGTGCCACTTTTTAGAGGAGCTTTTCAGAAAGTCGTGGATGCGATTAGATTTTTGCCTTTGACTGCATTGACAGGATTATTTATCATTTGGTTTGGTATCTATGTGGGGGCAAAGATCAATTTTCTGGCCTTTGGTATATTTATATATCTATTGCCTATCGTTATTCAGCGCATAGACGAAGTAGAAGACGTATATCTCAAAACTGTCCAAACGCTGGGTGCTACCTCGTGGCAAACTATACGCAGCGTATATATACCATCCGTATTATCTCGTATATCTGACGATATACGCATACTCACCGCTATTTCGTGGACGTATATCATCGTAGCTGAGACCAACGCCGACCAAGGAGGGATAGGGTCACTCATCTATCGTACAGGTCAACGTCTAGGACGAGTGGACAAGACTTTTGCATGTCTGATAATCATTATGATCATAGGAGTTTTTCAAGATAGACTTTTTGCGTATTTAGATAGAAAATTTTTTCCACACAAGTACCAAGTTTCTAATAGTTACGAACAAAAAAACCTGCTCAAAAGCACTGGGATGTTTGATGTCGTTTTTGACTTCATCATGGTCATTTTAACCTTCGTGTCTTTGGGTATCTATTTGCTGTTGATGGTCAACGAGTGGTTTCCCTTCATGGGCAACATTCAGGTGTTGAGTTACTTATTCGGTGGGGCACTGTGGACGATTCATGTAGTATTCGGTCTAGTGGTATTATACCAAGGCAATCAATTGTATAAAAAGTTTTTTGTAAAATCATGAGTACATACAACTATCAAGATAATCCATCCCTAAATAACATCGTAGATCTACGAGGCATCAGCCAATCGTATGATGGTGGGGAGAGCTTCATCATCAAAGACCTAGATTTTGTCATAGAAGACAAACCAGAGCAAGGGCAGTTTGCCGTGCTACTAGGAATGTCGGGCTGTGGCAAATCTACCCTACTCAGATACATCGCTGGACTACAGAAGCCTACAAGTGGTCAAGTACTCATCAAAGGAGTGCCTGTAGAAGAAAGTCCTCATGTGAGTATGGTTTTTCAGCAATACTCCTCATTACCGTGGATGACAGTACTAGAGAATGTAGCACTAGGGTTAAAGTTTCAGGGCGTAAAAAAAGAAGAACGAGATCAAAAAGCAATGGAACTCATCCGACTAGTAGGACTAGAAGGGCACGAAAAAAAATATGCCATGTATCCTACCTTGTCTGGTGGTCAACTACAAAGAGTGGCGATAGCTAGAAGTCTGCTTGCCAATCCTGAAATATTATTGATGGATGAACCTTTCGGAGCACTAGATGTCAAAACTAGGATTCAGATGCAGGAATTATTGCTGGAGATTTGGAATAAATTTCACTCGACGATACTCTTTGTAACACACGATATCTCAGAAGCTGTCTATCTAGCTGATGATATATACATCATGAAATATGCACCATCCAAAATCGTAGAACACATCAAAGTAGAACTTCCCCTTCAGCGGACTAGAGAAACAAAGCGCAAAGCTGCTTACACAGAAGTAGTGCACTATGTAGAAGACGTGATGATGCGCGTAAGTTCAGAAAAATAATTTTTAACATTTAATAATAACATTAATAGATCACTTAACAAATCATGGAAAACCAGAAACATCTTTTTGACCTATCCAATGAAATTCACTACTTCAATAATGCATATATGTCGCCACTGCTCAAAAGCGGCCGAAAAGCAGGTATAGAAGGACTTTTTATACAGTCTGACCCTACGATGATAACTACTGAAAACTTTTTTGCTCCGGGGGATCAACTAAGAAGTCTATTTGCTCATTTGATCAATACTGATGCAGAATATACGGCTATCATACCATCAGCATCATACGGACTAGCAACAGCAATTTCAAATATACCTACTAATATAGGCAAAGAAGTGATCGTACTTGAGGATGAATTTCCCAGTGCTATATACGCTGTGGACAGATACTGTGCCGAAAACAAAAAGTACAAGACCATCATACCTTCCCCCAAACATGCACGTAGAGCCAAACAATGGAACGCATCGATCATCAGAGCTATCAAACCAAATACGGCAGCTGTTGTAATGTCTGCTGTTAACTGGTCAGATGGTACTCTATATGATTTAGAAGCCATAGGAGAAGCGTGCCTCAAAAACAAAGCTTACTTCATCGTAGATGGTACCCAAGCAGTAGGTGCAATGGATATAGATGTCGAAAAACTAGGCATAGATGCGCTCATCTGCGCTGGGTACAAATGGCTATTGGCACCTTATGGTACAGGTATGGCTTACTATAGTGTAGAGTATGCAGAAGGAAAACCGCTAGAAGAGTCATGGATGAATCGCAAAAATGCAAAAGATTTTAGCAGTCTAACACAATATGAATCCGAATACTTCACGACCAATGCTAAGTTTAACATGGGTGAATATGCTAACTTCGTTTCAGTGCCCATCATGATAGATGGTATCAAGCAGATCTTAGAATGGGGTGTGGACAACATACAGACATACTGTCGTACGATCAGTGCACCACTACTAGCAGCTCTAAGAGACAAAGGTTATAAAGTAGAGGACGATGGATTTAAGGCAGATCACTTATTTGGGTTCATGATGCCAGATGGAGGAGATCCAACTATTTTTGCCAAAAAATTGAAAGCCAACAATATACACATTTCAGTCAGAGGTTCTTATGTCAGAGTAAGCCCTTATGTACATACCACAAAAGAAGATGTAGATAAGTTTATCAGCCTGTTGTAAACAGGTTTTAGCTCATAATGCTTACAACAAAAAGTCATTGTTTTTTAGTTAAGATCATTCTATTATTATTGCAGGTCTTAGCAGTTTACCCACGAGCCGTGGGTCGTGATTCTTTCATTAAATGGTCACTGGTAATAGGTGGACAAGATACCTTAAGTTAATTCAAACTTAGCAAGGACACTAAGCTTATAGGTATTTTGCTATCTATCGTTCGATTTTCCTTAAAAATTAAAGATTTAATAGAGCGATCTTAACTAAATGACATCTAGTAATACTTACAAAATACATTAGCTTTGAATTTTAATATAAATAATGCTTTGAAAGGCGCTGCTATGGGTATCGCTGAGGTCATTCCTGGTGTATCAGGTGGTACGATAGCCTTTATCACAGGCATATACGAAACGCTGATCGACTGTATTACATCTTTTGATCTGGATTTGTTACAATTACTAAGAAAAGGAAAATTCAAAGCCGCGTGGACCAAAATCAATGGAGATTTTTTAGTAGCGCTAGTTGCGGGTATGGTTGGAGGAATTGTGTTTGGGATCTTTGTGATTACATACCTTATGCATCACTATCCTGAGCCGCTCTGGGGCTTTTTCTTTGGTCTAGTAGTAGCATCTGCGCTATTGATAGGTAGGCAAATAGGCAAATGGGATATAACCGTACTAGTTGCTTTTCTCATCGGAGTCTCCACAGCTGTTGGACTCGCTATCATAACGCCAACCGGCGGCAGCCTCAATCCGTTTTATATCTTTATGTGTGGAGTGATCGCTATCTCAGCATTTATATTGCCTGGTGTGAGTGGCAGTTTCATGTTGCTACTGTTAGGCATGTACACAGTCATCATCCCATCGCTCAAAAGCATATTGGTCAATGGTGACCTAGAAAGTATCAAAATCATAGGAATCTTTGCGATAGGTTGTATCGTAGGTATCACTTCTTTTGCACGATTGCTATCATGGCTATTCGATCATTACGAGCGGCAGACATTAGTTCTTTTGACAGGTTTTCTAGTAGGTTCGTTGTACAAAATCTGGCCATGGAGAAATGTACAATTAGTGATGGACAAAACAACCAGCATAATCTCTACCATCGGTGACAAAATCACTTACGAAGCATTAGAAATAGAGCAAATAAAAATACTCAAAGAAGTCAATGCCCTACCCTCCGACTACTGGATGTCCTCACCAAAGACTGTCATCACGCTCTTAGCTGTTGTAGTAGGATATGGTATAGTAGTATTGTTAGAAAAAAGTCAGCAGAAGGAGGTCAAATAGCAAATGTGGCTTTCTACCCTTTCGGGAAAACCTTAAGCAACATCAACCACCCGATGATAAAAAATAATCCGCCAATGGGTGTAATCGGTCCTAGAAAATTCCATACGTCACCGCCAATCAATACTCGCACACTCAGCAAATATAGTGACCCTGAAAAGAATAAAATACCTGCCAGAAAAGCATTAAACGCCCAGTTGGCATATTTGGAATCCTGAACACTAAGTGCGATCATCAACATAGGCATCAGATGTGAAAAATGATAAAAAGAGGCTGTTTTGTAAGTCTCCAAAGCGCCCGCATCTAGGTGAGGCTTCAGACCATGAGCACCAAAAGCTCCAATCACAACCGCAGCTGCGCCTAGTATCGAAATAACCGTTATTTTGCTTCGGTATGTCATAAATTTATATTTAGGGTTTGCTGAAAATATGATTAGGTATTTTAAATCAGATAACTACGTTATATTTGCGTATAAATAAGGGCAAAGAAAGATGAATAAAGCATTTAATACACTTGCGTAAAGAATGGCTAATGTCGGACCAAAGCGGTTTGTAAACAAAAGATTAGAGAGATCATTTGATGGCAAACTATATTATGAGAATCGATGGGCAAAAATGACAAAGAGAATAAATTGGGACGAAATAGTGAACCAAAACAACCGTTACCTTAATATTATAAAACAAAAGGTTGCTAATAAAATTAACCTCCCATAGCCTTAGATGCACTTATAATCAAGCGTATTTGTAATTTGACAGATCCCGAGACTATACTTCAGATTCAAGAGAATATTTAAATGCAATACTTTATTGAATTAAACTAACTTCGTAAAGAAACACCATTTGTTCCAAATTTGTTCGTAGAGTTTTGCAAGTATATAGTTCAAGAGAAAGTCAACATAATACTTAAAAAATCTATAAGTTCATAGAGACATTAAGCACAACAGGACAAAGGAAAAGTAATGAATGCGAAAAAATCGAGGAAGTAGATAAAACATTAGAAGGAAAGTTTGGGCAAACAAAAAAAGGATACGGTATAAACCAAATCAATGGAAGATTATCCCTAACGAACACTTCATGGGTAGCGCTTACCCCTATGGTACTTAAGCTAGTCAAATTGGTTGGGTTAAAACATCTAAGCCTATAATTAAATATTTGCAGCAAATAATTCCAGAATATTAGAACCTTAACATGTAACTTAGATCCGATGGGTAAGATGTTAAACTTAACCAATTATATGGTTTCTGACTTTTTCATCAAGCACTAAACAAAAGACTATGAATGGGGGATAAGCTATTTTAATAATAATAGTTCATATCATCACGAAGATTTTAAAATATTATAAATAATAAAATCTCAAATAGCCCAAATCGAAATATTAGACCAACTGATAAAAAAAGATTTGTGCCCAAAGATTTATAAACTCCTTACCTACCTCAGCCCATTCAATCTAGCCAACGATTCCTGATGATTAGGATTCAACTGTAATGCTTTTTGGAAGCTTGCTATGGCTTGTGCACGATCATTGAGGCCAGTGTATGCTAATCCTTTGTGGTAGTAATTCAGAAAATCATCCGGGTTTAATGCTATTGACTTATCGATGTTAGCAACTGCCGAGGTATAATCGCCACTATTGAGATAAGCCATACCAAGCACAGGCAATATAGTAGCTTCTTTGTACGGACTGAGACGCAATGCTTCACTAAATGACGTTATGGCATCTACAGGTGAGCGTTGCAGCTGAGTGATGCCGAGATTGTATCTGATATTGCCATTGTTAGGGTCGAGATTGATGCCTTCTTTGTAGTACTTAATTGCTTTTTGTGCGTAAGCCTCACTTTCCTTAGGATTTTGCTGACTCATCACCCCGTAGCAATTGCCCAATCCTTCATACACGTCCACACGTATACATCCACCTTCCAGTGCTTTCTCAAAATCAATGATTGCACCTGATATATCACCCGTTTTGCCACGATTGTTACCTCTATTGGCTAGGATCAGGTCTTCATCAGGATGAGATATTAAGGCATGGGACCAAAGCGTTTCACTATTCTTCCAGACTTTGACTTGTGACTGAGTCATAAATCCTAGCATAAATATAAAAACTGCTACACTTCCCATAACGGTGTAAGAAACTAGTTTAGGTTTTGGGTTAACCCAAAAATCTAACCCGTAAAGCAGCCCAAACGCTAGCCCTATGTAAGGAACATACGTATATCGATCTGCCATCACGGCCGTACCTACTGACAAAAATTGTAGCACCAAAGCCACTGTGACGAAATAAAATCCTAAACCAAAGACAATAGCTTTTGATAGTGGATTTAGCCTAAATTTTTCTTTTAGCAACAAGAATACCACACCGCCCATCGAACCTAAAAACAATAATGGATAAACCAATTGACCCAATGCATCCAACTTAAAATCCTTAGGGTATGGATAATATGCTGACAATCCCGTGGGTACAAAAAACATTTTGACGTAAGTCACAAAACCATAACTCGCAAACTGAAATCGCTGTATGAGAGACAATGCGTCAGTTGCCGCCAATGCTGAAGATTTTTCGCCTTGCAAGGTTAATAAACCTCCAAAATCACCGCCTCCCTGCACACTCACTGCCATCATTCCAAAAAATATAGAAAACGCAAAAAATGGAATTTTTGGTAACCAAACTTTGCTATCCCTAAGGTCCCGACCTTGCCAATAATCTATCAAGATCAATACCACAGGCAATACTACTGCCATAGCTTTTGACATTATACTAAGCACAAAAAGTAACAAACACACTATATACCACAAAATTGCATTGCTAGCGCGCCATTGCAAATATGCCAAACAAGAAGCCAAAAAAAACATCGAATATAACACGTCTTTGCGTTCAGACACCCAAGCGACCGACTCCACATGCATAGGATGCAGCGCAAATATAGCTGCCGTGCCTAGTGCTACGACCCATTTGTCTCTGGCCAGTGCTAGGATAAACACAAACACCAAAACCGTATTGACTAAATGCAACCATATATTGGAAGCTATGAAGTTACCTGCTTTGAGTGGTTGCTTTTTAGCAGGGGCTTGCATCGCTAGTGATACCATCGTGATGGGATGATAGTTTAGCGATACGGGAGATTTCATCAGTTGCCCATAATCCTTATTAAGGACAAGCGGTTGCTCTTCTACATATACCTGATCGTCCCAGTTGACAAAATCATGCTGTTGCGCAGGACTATAGAGTATAAAAGTCACCAACAATATAGCAGATAGCATAGCCCAAGACAACCAATGAAATGAAGGTCCAGCCACCTCACTTTTGATATGGGCTAGACTCGGTTTTATAACTTTTTTAGTGCTCATCGTTTTACAAAATTTATTATCACCTATCTTATCACGTATTGAAAAGGTAAATGTAAGCAAAATTCACTTCACAAATAACAGCACAGCGTATTTATTTGATGAAATCTCGCCTATCTACCTCAAATAAAAGACACTTCGCACCACTTCCCACCATGAAGTATATGTCCAGCTTTCACCATCCCAAGGAGGACTATATGCAAGCGTCAATCCGATATTGTAGTAACATAATACTATAAAGAGGACGATAAAAACACACTAAACAAAAAAGAAACTATACACATGCGACATGCCAGGCTGATAGAAGGTATAGTAAAACAGATTGGTCCCTAGTACTATACACCCAAGCGTAATGCAGACTATGTTAACGGTCGTATATCTCCGTTCATATCTGTAAAGTACCAAGGACGCCATCCAGAAATAAAACAGTCCGGCCAGCATAATGCCTCTACTGTAAGTGGCTGTTTTGCCATCGGCAGGGAATCCCTTGACATGACTATATGCGTGAGCTGCTAGAAAAAACGGTAGTTCTATGATAGCAACTCTACACGTATATTTGGTATATCTCTGATCTGTCCCAGCAAATGTCTTTAAGTATGCAGTGTCTTTGACAGCTGCTCGACTGAACTCACCATAGATCAGGACGGAAGGTAGATAAGTATAATATACCTCCATATCTGACCATATCATCCGCTCAGCATTACGCACCAACTTAAAAGATAGAAAAATACTTAACGCTAAAACGAATATATATATAGTGATTTTTCATAAACAGTCTTTATGTTAATCATCAAATTCTACTTATTCTACGATTTGCAACTTAGCGAACTGCAACATAATTCTTTTTTCAGGGTTTTCGTCCAATGCCTCAAAATTGATGGTAGCCACCAACCGCTCATCGACGGTCATAACAGTTCCTTGCCCAAATTTGAGGTGGATGACTTGCATCCCTGGTTTTATATCGTTGGCATTTGCAGGCTTAAAGTCGCTAGGATTGACATTTAAGATCAGCTTTTGAGCGCCCAGCTTCTTGAAGTTACCGAGAATCTTAGGTTCAGGAAAGTCTGGTTTATTAGTGATACTGATGATAGAATCAAGGTTGGCCGCAGAGATCTCTTCTAGGAATCTACTAGAATCGTTATACCGCATCTGTCCATATTGGTAGCGACTATTGGCATAGGTGAGGCACAGAAATTCCTCCGCTCGAGTGATGGCCACATAAAACAGTCGCCGCTCTTCATCCACCTGATTGCTCTCCGTTAGTGCCATGTAACTCGGAAAAAGATTCTCTTCTAGCCCCACTACAAACACTGATTTGAACTCTAGTCCTTTGGCAGAGTGTACAGACATCAGTGTCACCACATCATTATCTACCTTGTCCGTATCTGCATCGGTCATCAACGATATAGTTTGCAGATAAGCAGATAAGCTACGATCCATAGACCCTAGTTCGCCTTCCTCAATCGTATCTTCCTGTACAAACTCCTGAATACCATCCAACAATGAAGTAACATTGTCCACTCTTGCGATACCTTCTACACTTTTGTCTTCTTTAAGATGTTCGATCAGGCCACTATTTCGCGCCACAAAGTCTGCGACCATATATGCATCTGATTTGGCTGCTTTGTCCTTAAATGCTTGTATCAACTTGACAAAATCACCTATGGTTTTGCGACTACGCGCATTAAAATCTATTTTGGTCAGCACTTCCCACATGCTCACCTCGTTGTCATTGGCGAGCTGGGATATACTCTCTATAGTAGTCGCCCCTATGCCTCTTCTTGGATAGTTGATGACTCTTTTTAGCGCTTCATCATCTTTATCATTGACGATGAGACGAAGATAAGCGATGAGATCTTTTACTTCCTTGCGGGAATAAAACGATAGCCCTCCGTAAACCCGATAAGGAATATTAAATCTACGCAACTGCTCTTCAAATATCCTCGACTGCCCATTGGTACGATAGAGAATAGCTATTTCTTTATTTTGAAGGCTATGGCGGTTTTTTTGCTCGACGATTGTATCCGCTACCCTTTTACCTTCTTCGGTTTCAGAGATAGCTTTGATGATTTTGATCTTACTTCCTTCAGCTCTATCAGTCCAGATTTTCTTTTGGATCTGACGTTGGTTGTGGTTGATGACCTCATTAGCAGCCTCTACAATGAACTGAGTGCTACGGTAATTTTGCTCTAGCTTAAAAGTTTGCAAGGCTGGAAAATCATTTGCAAACTGCAATATATTTTCTATAGTGGCACCACGAAAAGAGTAAATGCTTTGTGCATCATCTCCTACGATACAGATATTGTGATTACTTCCAGGATATACGCTAAACAATTTTAAAATCTCGTACTGCAAGTAGTTGGTATCCTGAAACTCATCGACCATGATGTACTGAAATTGTCGCTGATACTTCGCTCGTATGTTATCTGGATTCTGAAATAAAAGTCGGTACATCTGGAGCAACAAATCATCAAAATCCATAGCTCCCGCTCGCATACATTTAGCTGCATACTTTTCATAGATCACATGTATCAGTGGTCTGCGTGCCATTTTATCATAAGCCATGAGCTCTTCGTTGGTTACATAAGTCTTAGGAGTCACGAGGTTGGACTTGGCGGCAGATATCCGTGATCGCACGGTGCCAGGAGCATATACTTTTTTGTCAAGACCCATCTGATTGATGATCTCCGTCAGCACACTTTTGGTATCATCTGAATCATATATGGTAAAAGTATTGGGGTAACCGATTCTATATGCTTCCACACGTAGTATCCTCGCAAACAACGAGTGAAAAGTACCTGCCCAAACGCGCTGTGCCTTCGTACCTACTACACGCTCGATACGATCTTTCATCTCCTTAGCTGCCTTATTTGTAAATGTCAGTGCAAGGATTCTACCTGGATCTACACCGCTGTGGATCAAATGAGCTATTCTATAAGTGAGTACTCTAGTTTTGCCTGACCCTGGACCTGCGATGACCATGACTGGACCATCTTTAGCTTCACAAGCTTGTCGCTGAATAGGATTGAGTCCATCTAAGTAATGATTTGTTATTTCTGCCATGTTGCAAAGTTCGCATTTTTTTTAAAATTTTAGGGAATTGTTTGACAAATTGTTTTATTTGCCGATTTACCGATTTGTTTTATTTGTCGATTTGTTTAATTGTCAAACTGCCGAATCTCTGAGTTGCGCTTTATGGCTCAAATCTAACTCCTGCTTGCATTTTTTCATGAGCTAACAGTTAATGACTAATGGCTAAGCGCTAAATGTATATTCCTTTTATTTGAAAATCAAGACAAAAAACAAGTATTATAGATTTCCTAATGGTTTTCCCTAGCTTTGTGATTTATGCTAAATAGGGTTAACACCCAATATATTATATTTATGCCTAATGTATAGTGCTTTATTGTTAAAGAAAATATAACTTTACACCACCATGATACTTTTATAGACAGATATCAGTTATAAGTATCTATAGTATATGTAAAATATTTATCCATGATCATATTTTCTATTGCCTTATTGATATTAATCATGTTTGGAGATAAGATTCTCCATGAGGCCTAAAACAAGCACAACGGCTGATATTCCCCCCAGATTATCAGCCGTTTTTGTTTTACTTATTTTTGAGCACAGACTTGTACATATTTTTGACATCTTTTTCTGAAAAATACTGCGAATTTCCACATTGATAAATCATGACTTTACTACCTACTACTTCTATATATCTAAAGTCGTAACTTGGTTTACTATCTTTGGACTCCATCCCTAGAGATTTCTCAAAAATAAATCCTGCTGGATGTTCTTCTATGATTTTGATAAAATATGGATCAGCTTCTACTTCATCCTTTTTTACTTTTTTTAGAATTTTCATATCAGTTACTTGAGACGCAAACATAAATACTTGTACATCATAGTCATTTCTATTATTAATGGATACGGTAGTCACATTGCCATCACCTAGCTTGGATACTGTCACATCTGCTGGTGCATCTATGCTTGATGGTATAGTGTATGGCATGAGGTCTAATCCTTTCTTATTTTCTTTATCTTTACAGGAAAAATTAAAGCCTGCTATAAAAGTAAAAATTATTAAAAAGAATGATTTTTTAGTTACCATTGTATATAATTATTGGGTTGTATAAAAATAAAATTCATCTAAATGTGATTACAAATGTACTCATAATTAAGCTTTTGGGCATAAAAACAAATATTTTTTAATTTATTTCTGGATTTTTTATAGTATTTTAAGGTAAAAAATAGCTACCATAAAACATTATCACATTATGATAAAATATATAAATAATTGATAATCAATGTAATATTAAATAAAAATAAATACATTAAATAAATTTATATATAATAATAGCCAAATAATGTATTTTTTTAAGGATCTGTTTCGTATTATCTTTGTGATGTAATTAGGATATATGTTATACAGCATTACAATTACAGATTGAGTTTTGGTTTATAGTAGAGCGGGATGAGATCCGACTTTACAATGAGTTTTGGATATGTTTATGGAATTATAATTTAAATGGTCACTTGGGGGAGTGACCATTTTTTTTTGTCCATAACCCATAGAGACTGAAAATACTATTTATAATTTTATAAAAGTCCAAAACAATGAAACAAATATTTTATTCAGTCGATAAAAAATATAGCTATAGACTATTTTATATTTACTAACAATATTAGATGCCACAATGAATCATCCAGAGCTACTATAACTTGATACTGCTACACTACATCCAAATTTATCTGCCAAATATATAACGGATTGTGAGTCCTCTCAGCTTTACAGATGCATATTAGTAATTCGAAGTGATAAATCTGACTTTTTGGCGCTATTCACGATACTGTTCTTAGGTGCTTTTCCATTATATAATGAATAAAAAGGATGTATAAGCTAAAAATAATGAAAAATAAATAATTTAATAAATATCTCATTATCAATAAAATACATGTTGTGTCAAAAAATATATGAAAATATTAAGTATAATATTTTTTTATATATGAAACCCGTCCTATATTTGCACCAGAATAGCGTGAGAAACTATTCAGAACCTTCTACTAAATCCAACCAGAATTTAATAATAGTAATCTTAATTTTATAGTTAGTCAGTAACTATTTGCATCGTTTTTTTTGCTGCATTTAGTACTACTGCTTTATTAAGTCCGATGCATAGGTCACTCCTATGTCTATATACTGATGTGTGATGACATCATGCTTACTATATATATATAGTATTTTTTTCAACCTGATTTTGATTTTAGATAACCAAAAGAAATACGAGGGCTTGCCTTTGTATCATTTTATTTTTAACCACGAAGTTACTGGGGCTTAGGCGTATGCAAATACTACTATCTCTCATAACAGTAAAACTTATTATTTAAAACTCAAAATTTGGATCTCATGAATGAATCAAATTCAACACTCAAAAATACCGTACTCAGCTTTTTAGCTTTGTTTATGGTATTATTTAGCTCTACAGCTGCGATGGCCCAGACTCCATCATGTGCTTGTAAAGGCGCCATCCAGGTATCACTAGATGAAGACTGCTCTGCAGAGATTACTTCATTGGCAATACTTGCTGACAACTCTACATGTGGTGGATCTTCCACTACTGTAGTTACTTTAATGAGAACACCTACCTCAGGCATTATCGCTACAGGTATAGGTTCTGCTGATCTAGAAGGAGGACACCTATTGATAGGTAAGACCATCTATGGTAAAGTAACAACTGCCAGTGGTGTTAACTCTTGTTGGACTACCATCAAGATAGAAGACAAGCAAAAGCCTGTCATCGTATGTCCTGCTGACGTAACACTTACATGCTATCAGACAGCAACTTACTGTCCAGAAGTAATCGAGAACTGCTCAAGGTACTCGATCAAAATCACCAATGAAACGGTTCAAGTCAATGACTGTAAAGCGACAACTGGTCTTCCAGACAATGTCCTCAAAGTGATGACTCGTACGTACGAAGCTATAGATGAGAGCGGCAACGTATCTGAACCATGCACTATGACTATTACTGTTATAGGTTTACCAGAATTGAGAGCGCCATATATCGTTGCCCCAGCTAATAGACTGTTAAGCAACGGTACAGCATTAGAATGTGATGCACCTTTTGCTAGATTAGCTAATGGTAATCCTTCGCCAGAGGACATTGTTGTAAATGGTGTTAGAAGATTAGGTACAGGTGTTCCTTACCTTTTGACATGGACACCAACTATTACAGGTGCTGCGGCAATCTCAGGCGGTGCAGCAGCAAATGCTGTTACTATCTCGGGAGGTACAGCAGGAGGATCTAACGCTAGAGTACTAGGTGCTTCACTTTGTTATGTTTCTTCCGCAACCCAAAGAATATCTTTTGATTGGTCTGCTTATATGAGAAACAACGCTGGGATAATCGCTAATCCAATAAATGCGCCGAGCGCTCAGTTTAACAACGACGAACCTGTGGTATCACTTAATGGCGTAGATACTAATCTACCCTTGAATGTTATAGGTTCTTCTAGCGCAAGTGGTGCTGATTTTGTAGATGTAATTAAAGGAGATATGATCTGCTTTAAGGTATATACTATGAATCGTGCTTTCTTTACAATTCTAGACATCACTAATCTAAGATCTGATGTACCAGCTTCTTTCCACAGTTTCTACACTCCATTGTTCCCTAATCCGGATTTAAACTGCAATGTGATCATTACTTACTCTGATGTGAAGCTACCAGAAATTAAATGTGTTACTAAGATCATGCGTACATGGGACATCATAGAATGGTCTTGTAGAACAGGACAAAGAACAGAAAAAATTCTTCAAATGATAGAAATCGTGGATTCTAAAGCTCCCGTTATCGTTTGTCCCGCCAATATGACAGTATCCACTAACGGTCACACATGTGAAGCTAACTTCATGTTGCCACCAGCTAGAGTTACTGATAACTGTAGTGCTACTATAACTGTAGATGTAGCCTATCCAGGCGGATTTTTAAACAATTCAAATGGTGGAATAGCAAAACTTCCTGTTGGTTGCCATACAGTTAGATATACTGCTTATGATGCTTGTCACAATAGCTCCACTTGTTCTATCCAAGTGGTAGTGGAAGATATCACTCCACCTACGACTGTATGCAAGCAGTTCACCACTATTGGTCTTACCAATGACGGTAAAGCATGGGTTCCTGCATCATCTTTTGACAATGGAAGCTATGATGAGTGCGAGCTAGCAAAAGTACTTGTAAAAAGAATGGATCCTATTACATGTATACCTTGTAAAACTCCTGAATTTCCAGGCTTTACATACCTAGGTGATTTTGGAACAGGTGCTAACAAACATTATTATTATATATCTAAGCATAGAGCTGCACCAGGTGTAGCTATGAGAACCGCAGCTGCCTTAGAAGGTTATGTAGTAGCTATCAATACTTTGGCAGAAGACCAATGGTTATTTGGAAAAGTAGGGGAATGGAACCTTAACGAAGACTATATGATTGGTCTTAGAGATGCATCGAGAGGTGGATCTTACACATGGGCTAGCAACGAGACATCTCTATATAGAAACTGGGACGTAGGTGCTCCAAGTTATAAATCATTACCAAATAGTTTTCCTTTTGTAAAGGTCAATAATGTGTCAGGCAGATGGAATGACTTCGGTTCAAGATCTTGTGATGAGTCTGAGTTGTTATATGTGGTTGAGATTACTAACCCTTGTGGTTTTAGTAACTTTGCACCATTCTGCTGTTCTGATATTGGCTCTAGCCAGATGGTCCAGGTCAGAGCTATAGATAAGGCTGGTAACTTTAACGACTGTATGGTCAATGCAACGGTGCAAGACAAATTGCCTCCAACAATCGTATGTCCATTAAACATGACGGTAAATTGCGAAAGCATATTTGATCTTAGGAATCTTAGAAGCTCGTTTGGATGGCCTTTAGTTATAGACAATTGCGAAAACCCTAGAGTAGTTACAGATTCGATAATCAACCTTAACAGTTGCAGAATCGGTACTATCACACGTAACTTTACTGCTACAGATGCAGGTGGTCGCACGACTAGATGTACGCAAATCATCACGGTGACCAATACAGACAGAAGATTTAAAATGACGGAAGACAGATGGCCTGATGACCTTACATTAGAAGGTTGTTCAAACCCCACAGATCTAGAGTTTACACCTGCTTTTACAGGCAGACCTGACCTTATTACAGACAATACTTGTAGTCTAGTAGGTGCAGAATACAAAGATCACATTTTTACATTTAATAATAGTAATGGAGACGCTTGTTTTAAAATACTAAGAGACTGGACAGTTATAGACTGGTGTCAAAGTTTTCTTTCAGATGGGGGTGGAGTTGAATATGTGACATGGACACACACTCAAGTAATCAAGATTATCGACAAAGGAATTCCTGTTATTACTAGTAGTTGTGCACCTAAGTCAGTATGTACTTTTGATGCTTCATGTACTGATGGATATATAGAACTAGTAGCAACAGCAACGGACAATTGTACTCAAGTATTAAGACATTCATACAGAATAGATGCATTTAACGATGGCTCTTTCGACACTAGGTTCTCAAAATCAGGTCTATCTAATACAGCAGATGCAAGTGGACGTTATCCTATAGGTACGCATAGAATCGAATGGTCATTTGAAGACCTATGTGGTAATCTTACTAGATGTATTCAATTATTTACAGTAGCTAACTGTAAAGCCCCTACACCTTTCTGCTTAAATGGTCTTGCTACTAGCTTGATGCCAGTAGATGCTAACGGTGATGGTACGATAGATGGTGGTATGATAGAGATATGGGCATCTGATTTTGACAATAAGAGTTCACATCCATGCGGCTACCCTATATTGTTTTCATTTGCACCTATCACAGTAGATGCACAAGGCAGACCAGTGGTACAAAGAACACTTATGCTTACATGCGATGACGTAGGAAGAGTTATCGTCAGGCTTTATGTTGGTGTACAAACACCTACAGGTACAATCGTTCAAGATTTCTGTACTACATTCTTAGATGTACAAGACAATCTTAATTCTTGCCCTGAGACTAGACCAGTAGTAAAAGGTAATCTAAACACAGAATCACAAGAGCCTGTAAAAGATGTTACCGTATTGCTAGACGGAAGTGAGAAAGAATCACTAAGTACCAACGAAGGTATGTACCTGTTTGATGCTGTTGCCCAAGGTGAAAACTATATCATCATCCCTAACAAAAATGACGATATGATGAATGGTATCTCTACGATTGACTTAGTAATGATTCAGAGACATATACTAGGTGTAGAAAAGATCACATCACCATACAGACTTATAGCAGCAGATGTTAACAAAGATGCTAAAGTTAGTGCAGCCGATCTTATCGACCTTAGAAAAGTAATACTAGGTACACAGGCTTCATTTACTAACAATAAGTCATGGAGATTTGTGGACAAAGCATATACATTTCAGGATCCTAGCTTTGCATTTGCTGAGGCATTCCCTGAGGTATATACCATCACACAACTCAGTGCTGCGATGACAGTTGATTTTACAGCTATAAAAGTAGGTGATATCAACGGTGATGTAGAAGCTAACGCTAACAGTACTAAAGCAGCAACTAGATCTAACAATGCACTAGTATTAACTACGGGTAACCAAACCTACACTTCTAACCAGAACATAGTAGTGCCTGTTACCGTAGTAGAAAACGCTGAAGTGAGTGGATTCCAGTTTACTGTAGAGTTTGACAAAGATCAATTCAACCTAGTAGCGGTTAACTCTACCCTACCTTCTATCACAGATTACAACTTCGGTTTGACTAATCTATCTGAGGGTAAAGTAACGATGAGTTATAGCACTAATAAGTTCATCAGCCTAGCAGAAGGTACAGAAGTATTTACGCTGACACTGAGAGCTAAGAGAGATGGACAGTTAGCAGAAGCTATGCAGATAGGATCGACCATCACGAGAGCAGAAGCTTACACTAACAACCTCGAAGTAATGAAAGTTAACTTCGATGTAGAAACTAGAATGGCTAATGTCACAACGCTATTCCAGAACACACCTAACCCATTCAGAAGTATGACAAACATTACTTTTGAACTGGCAGAAGAAGGTCAAGCTAGACTTACTCTTGTAGATGTGGCTGGTAGATTAATAAAGGAGATCAATGGTACTTATCCAAAAGGTAAGAATACGATTGAGATCAATAAAAACGAACTTGGTATCAGTGGTATTCTATACTACACGCTTGACGCAAAAGGCTTCAAAGGTACTAAGAAAATGATTGTAATAGAATAAGTTTCTTATAAAGAATTTACTGTTTTTGGGATGAGACCCCGCTTCGAAAAGTCGAAGGGGGTCTTTTTCATTTTAGGAAAACCATTATTATTTATTCTTTTAAAAATAATTAGATTCTTACTAAGGGTTATTGGTTAGTTTCGCATTATAATTATAAATCCAAAATTCAACTATTTATGCGCTTATCAACTATTTTTACCATAGGATTCACGCTTTGTTCGCTATTGTTAAGCGGACAGTATTTTAGTAATACTTACAATATCACTTCTACTTCAGGAACTTCTGCTTATACTATATTGCCTATAGATGATGAAAGTTTTGTAAAACTAGAGTCTAATAATGGAGCCAACTCAAAATCAATAACTAGAATTTCGACCATAGCTGGAGATGGAAAGGAACTGTGGTCAAAGACCAAAAACTATATGTACGCTTATAATAGAAGTCTTGTGGTCAGGAATGATACTATCTTTTATAGTGGTAATTCAGACAGTAATCAACAATACTATTGGTACTTCGGTATGATGAAAACCAATGGCGATAGTATCGTCGAATATAAGTTCTTAGCTATAAATGCAAGTAGCGGCGTAGCAAATAATTATGGTATAACATTGATAGATGGGTCTAATGCAGTACTATGGGGAGAAGGATTAGAATCAAGAGCTAGCAATCCCAATAATAACTTGATCAGTTCAGCATTTCTGAGAGTGAAGTTCGATGGCTCATTACAAAATCAGATGCTTTGGTTTGATCTAGGCAAAGATGTCTCTAGGAAAATGAGTGAGGTGAGGCTAGATATGAACGACAATTTAGTTTTTGGTTATAGACATGGTAAGGGTACGAATCATCGAAATTATATCATCAAGTTGAAGCCAAATAATGAGTTTGAAGTCATCGGAAGTATTGCTTCTACTGATCAAGAATTACAACCCTATATAGCTATAGACTCTAAAAACAACTACTATACCCAAGCGCTCATCCTAGATACGATCTCCAGTTCTGGTCTAACGGTGCTGAACTTATATTTAATCAAAATGGATAAGGTTGGCAATCTTTTGTGGAAAAGTAAAATCTTGGCTAATTATCCGCTCCTTAATGGAAAACCAACGATTTTCTCGCCATTTGTATTTAAGATTTTTTGTACTTCTTCAGATCAGATACTCCTAGGTGGCACCTGTAGAGTGATTGATTCATTGGTAGTGCCATTCACTGGAAAGAAGCAAATCTTTAGTAACGCTGTCAGCTTTTTTGCAAGATTTGACCAAGATGGAAACCCACTTTGGGAGCATGCAGTAGTGCCTCAACTACTTCCAGATGGCTATATTCAACAAAACTATATATTTGATATCATTGAGCATTCTGATAAATCTATATTAATAGCAGGCAGTATCTTTAGGACCCGAAACAACCCTAGATTTCGGCTAGATTCATGGGTCATGCGTCTCAGTCCAGATGGTTGCCTCAGTACAGCTTGTGATCATCTAGAGAAATATTGGCATTTTCCTAAGGTTATAACTAGTAGCGATGATCAAGCAATTGTGCATACTACTGTTTTTCCTAATCCAGGAAGTGATTATATAAACATTAAGATAGACGAATCATGGGCGTTGCCGGTTAGCTATGAGTTGATATCAACCTGTGGCACGATATCGTTATATGGAAAATCTACTGTTGCTAGAGATTTAGAATTAGAAACCAGCAGTTTAAGTGCAGGTCTATACATGATCAGATTGAGTTCTACAGATGGTCGGATAGCATTTGCTAAATGGATAAAACTCTAATCCTCCAGCAGGTATCCACCAAATAAAAAACCTTACTTACTTACTTACTTACTTACTTACTTTCTTACTTACTTACTTACTTACTTACTTACTTACTTACTTACTTACTTACTTACTTACTTACTTACTTACTTACTTACTTACTTACTTACTTACTTACTTACTTACTTACTTACTTACTTACCGTTAATTATCAGTAATATATGATCAAGTACTGACGACTAGTCCAATTGTATAGCACACAGGCCTCTAGGATTGTGATTTACCTATCTTGCTGGGGGAGAACTAAACGATATTGATTTACAATTGGAATTAGTTAAGTAATCCAGTAGTTGTTGATAAAATAAATGGTCATCATTGACACATATCAATGATGACCATTATATTTTTAGAAAAAAACTTCATTTAGATGCTCCATGAAGAAGTCATAAACGTGTTTTATGCTTTTTTCTTACCTTTCATTTTAGAAGCATATTCTAGCGCTTTCTCTAGGTTTACCACACCACCAGTTACAGATAGCTTAGAGAAGTTAACTTTGTCGGTTTTGCTACCAGGTAGCAGTACGTCTTGTGTGAGTGGAGTTACAGACTTCATCATTGCTTCTTTTACTTGCACAGCTGTCAATGCTGGAAATACTGATCTGATAGTTGCCGCTACACCCGCTACTACAGGTGCTGCCATGCTCGTACCCTGAAGTGGAGCATACTCATTATTGGGCATTGTACTGTAAATCTTCATACCTGGTGCAAAAAGATCTACTTCTTTAACACCATAATTAGAGAAAGGCGCAGAAGCATTCTCCCCTTCTTTGTAGTTAAGGGCACCTACTTCTACCCAGTTTTTTGCTCTTTTATTTTTCTTCCAAAACAAAAACCCAGTTTTCTTTTCGTAATTTGCATTAGGATAGTTGATGATTACATCATTGTCTTGAGCAGAGTTACCTGCTGCATGTACAAGCAATACATCTTTCTTTTCAGCATACTGCACAGCTTCGTCCACTACTTGTTTTTCGGTACCGAATCCTTTTCCAAAACTCATATTGATCACAGATGCACCATTGTCAACAGCATATCTGATAGCATTAGCTACATCCTTGTCACGCTCATCTCCATCTGGAACTGCACGTATCGACATGATTTTGACATCAGGTGCTACACCGTCCATACCTATACTATTGTTTCTGACTGCGCCTATGATACCACCTACGTGTGTACCGTGAAGTGGATCTGGACCTTCTACATCATTATTACCATAATACTTCTCTCGTGGATCATTGTAATTATCCATAACGATGGTTTTTCTAGGATCAAAATCAGTATTAAATGCAGTTTCAAGCTTTTCTTGTGATGATTGTTTATCCTGAGCTATATCATCTTTGATCTGAGACTTCATACCCGCTATCGTAGTGACTTCTGATTCTGTGAGGTATTGCATAGCTATATTTTTGGCCATAGTGAGTCCTTGATTGTCAGTAGTTACTAATTTTTCTACATTAGCAACGTTTAGTTCTTCACCATTTAAAGAAATAGCAAGTTCGTCTAGTGCCTTCATCACTCTTTCTTCTACTTCATCTAGTCTCGAGATACTTCCTTTAGCTTTTGCGATTTCTTTTTCTACATTTTCTTTAGCCTTGAGATAGGTTGCATATTCTAATTTTTGTTCTTTGTTAAGCTTGTCAGGATTAGCATTTTCGTACTTATACTTTAGACTTCCGTAAACCCTAGTAGCTTCGTAGGTATCTAGCCCTACATTTTTACCATTTGGTCCGCCTATGAAATTCCATCCATGAACATCATCTATGTATCCGTTTTTGTCATCATCGATACCATTTCCTGGGATTTCGGCTGTATTGATCCAGAGATTATCTACTAGATCTTCGTGCTGGATGTCTATTCCTGAGTCGATGACTGCTACTACTACAGTTTTGGTTTTGCGACCTTTCAGAAAGTTAGCATAAGCTTGATTCATAGAGATCCCAGTGAATCCTTCACCCGGCGCGCCATAGTACCAATCATTGGGAACTGTCGTTTGACCGAAGGAGACTGTCGTCAAAAACAAAGTAAATGTTAATACATTAAAAAAAATCTTCATGTGTTATGATATTTGCCAAAACATATTTACTTTTGTACTATATTTTAGTAAAATGTCTTAGTGGTTAGGTAATTAGTTAAAATTTTATGCAAAAATAGCAATTCTATAATAATTATTTACTATCTTATGTTATTAATACATACAAAGAACATTCCATATTGCCATTTTGATTTTTAAAATATAGTTTTTTTTAGGATTTAGATATTTTCGGTCTTCTAAATTCTAAATATTTTTGTTGTCTCAAAATTTTAAACTCATATAATAAGCGCTGATGCTTATTGATTAATTTTTTTATTATGAAGAATTTTTTTAAATTATTCTCTTTTATATTAGCCTTTCAGTTAGGTGTACCACAGTTAAAAGCACAGCATACCGAGATAGGCATAGGTCTTGGTTTCTCAACATATTGGGGTGACCTAAATACACCTAGTTTTACGAGCAATTTGTTTAACAACTCTGGTCTAGCTATTCAGTTGTCCGGAAGAAAGATTTATAATAATAGATTTGGGATCAGAGGTAGCATCATGTATGGAAGAGTCAGAGGTAATGATGCTAAATCTGATATAGAATGGCAGTACCAACGAAATCTCAACTTCCGATCTTCGATTATAGAAGGTGCGATTATGGCAGAATATTATATCTTGGGATTCGATGAGACTCCAGGTTCTAACATTATAAGTCCATATATAACAGCGGGTTTGTCCATATTTAGATTTGATCCTACGACCAACTATAGAGGAAGTGAAGTAAGGCTTCAGCCGCTCGGCACTGAAGGACAAGGTCAAGCACCGTACGGTGATAAGTATAGCTTGAATGCGATTGGGATTCCCTTTGGTGGTGGTCTCAAATTTACTATTTCATCTACGATAAATATCAGTACTGAAATCATTTTGCGCAGAACCAATACTGATTTTCTAGATGATGTAAGTTCTATATACGTATCTTATCCAGAGTTATCTAGAATCAACGGAACCTTGGCTGCCAATCTCAGCTCTAGGACAAATGAGTACTTCGGACAGTCAGAACCAATCGTCAGAGAAACAGGATCACAGAGAGGAGGCGCAAAGGTCAAAGACTATTTCTTTACGAGTATGGTCACTTTAAACATCCTCCTTACTGATGGTAAAGGAAGGTCGTTGCTAGGTCGCAATAAAATCTTATGTCCTTCATTTAAGTAACTATCAAAAAATGAATCGTGGATGAACTGGCTCTCATATTGCATCGATATTGGGGATATGAGACTTTTCGTACACCCCAGAGAGAGGTTATGGACTCGGTTTTGTCACAATCCGATACCGTAGCATTGCTTCCTACGGGTGGAGGCAAATCTATCTGCTTTCAGGTGCCTGCATTATTTTTGCCAGGCAAAACACTGATTATATCTCCACTCATAGCGTTGATGAATGATCAAGTAGAGCAACTCACCCGACGAGGTATCAAGGCTGCTTCGCTCAATGCTACTCAGACGCCCAAAGAATTAGAAGCTATCCTATCTAATTTTGTGTTTGGAGATATGAAGATGCTCTATGTGTCACCCGAGCGACTAACTTCTCCACTTTTTTTATCAGGAATCCAACGCACTAAGCTTAGCTTGATCGCCGTAGATGAAGCGCATTGTATCTCTCAGTGGGGGTTTGATTTCAGACCAGCTTACTTTAATATTCCTATACTTCGAGAGATACACCCTGATGTTCCCATCATTGCGCTGACCGCTACAGCTACCCACAAAGTACTACTTGATATCAATGACAAACTCCAACTTCGCAATCCCAAGACCTTCGTCAAAAGTTTTTCACGCCCAAATCTTAGCCTTTCTATTATCAATTCAGGCAATAAATTTAAAGAAGTACTTCACGTGCTCAGTCGTGTCAGGGGTCCATCAATCATATATGTGCGCAACAGACGCGAAACATTGGAAGTAGCTGCTTTTCTTCGCAAAAATGGTCATACTTGTACGTCATATAACGGAGGTATGGATAAGGGCACACGCGATGTCAATCAACAGATGTGGATGACTGACAAAGTCAAAATCATCGTAGCTACCAATGCTTTTGGCATGGGAATCGACAAGCCTGATGTGCGGTTGGTATTGCATATAGACGTGCCCCCTAGCCTAGAGGATTACTATCAGGAAGCAGGCCGTGGTGGTAGAGATGGTATTAAATCCTTTGCTGTGGCCATACTAGATTCAGCAGATATGCAAGCAGCCATTAAGCAACACGAAGACCAGTTTCCAGAGATAGCACTGATCGCACGTGTTTATGATCGGTTAGCTTATTTTTATAAAGTACCGTGGAATAGCGGTGAATTTGAGTCTTTTGATTTCAATATGATAGACTTTACAGAGTTCCTAGCTATGCCTATCAAAAGCGTATATCATGTGATAAACATTTTAGAGAAAGAAGGTTGGATCCAGTTATCTGAAGCATTCAGGTCGCCATCCAAAATCATGATTCTAGCAGACCATACAGAGTTAGGTTACCTGGAAGATTTTCCTAGTTTGAGAACAACGCTTGTCATTCACTTACTACGAAAATACGAAGGGCTATTTATAGATTTCGTACAGATAGATGAGGCCAGGATCGCCAAAGAACTCAATCTAAAAGAAGCCGAAGTGATCCAATGGCTTCACATACTACGTGCAGAAGGCATCATAGATTATATCCAACGCTCCTCACAGCCTAGACTGACTTTTGTGAGACCAAGGCCTAATATTTCTTCGTTTTATATCGATGAAGTACTTTATTTTGAACGAAAAAAAACAGCCTTTATCAGACTGACTGCAATGAAGAAGTTTATAGAAGCGGATGCTGAATGTCGTCAAGTGATACTAGGTAAGTACTTCGCTGAAAAAAATCCTCCGAGATGCGAAGTGTGTGACAACTGTCTAGCAAAAAACGAAAATACCATATCTAAGGCCAATATCGCTAAGATTCTAGAACATCTAAGAACCATATCGACCCCGACAGGCATTAATATTTACGAATATGCCAATCTGTATCCGTTCAACATCAGAAAGCGAGTGATCAAAGTCATACAGGCTTTAGCCAACGAAGGTTTATTGGATCTAATAAAGAATGAATACATCATGATCAAAAAGTAGCTTATTACTTTATTTTGTATCATTTACTAAAAATATATGTCTATTTCCCACGCTAATTAAGATGACCAAAACGACAAAAAAAATAATTTATTGCACAGTCACTAACGATCTCAACCAAGATCAGCGTATGCACCGCATAGCTACCTCACTAAGTGATAATGGATATGAAGTACATGTGGTTGGTAGTTCCAAAATAGCGAGTGAACCATTGCTCCAGATGAACTTCGGTCAGCACAGAATCAACTGTTGGTTTAGACGAGGTTTTTTATTTTATATGGAATATAATATTAGACTGTTTTTGTACTTACTTGTGCGCAAGATGGACATAGTATATTCAGTAGATTTAGATACGATTATGGTAGGTGTTTTGCACAAAATAATGAAGGGTAGTAAACTAGTCTATGATGCACACGAATACTTCACTGAGACGCCAGAGGTCGTACATAGGCCAGTCATAAAAGCCGTTTGGTCAAGTATAGCTAGACTTTGTGTGCCACGAGCAGATCGGGCAATTAGCGTCAGCCAGTCATTGTGTGATGTGCTGAGCGATGTTTATGGACTACCATTCACATGCTTATATAATGTACCTTTCCGTACCACAGAAGGTAAAGAATTTCCTACAAAGGACAAAAAGTATATCCTCTATCAAGGTATGCTCAATCGCGGTCGTGGCCTAAGAGAAATGATAGAAGCTATGGAGTATATAGATCCTGACTATGAGTTATGGTTAGTAGGTATAGGCGATATAGGGGCTGAATTAAAAGCCATATCCTCACAATCCACGGCAACAGACCGTATTCATTTTTTGGGTTGGAAGTCACCCCCTGAGCTTAATAAAATCACCCAACATGCTACGCTAGGATTAAACTTGCTAGAAGCAGATGGTCTCAGCTATTATTATTCATTAGCCAATAAGTTTTTTGATTACATGCATGCAGGTGTGCCGTCTATTAATCGCAGTTTTCCAGCGTATGAGGCGATCATCAGCCGCTACGAGGTTGGGTTATTGTTAGACGATCTAAGCAAAACAACTATCGCAGATCAGATAAATGGCTTGCTCAATGATGTAGAAAAATATACCAAGATACAGACGCAGTGTGCAGAAGCAAATAGAGTGTTTAATTGGCAAAATGAGGAAAAAAAGCTTCTCTCCTTAATATCATTTTGAGGATTTCCAAAGGCCACAAATAATGCCAGCAGCTACTCCTACATTGAGTGATTCAGCGATTCGACTGTCAGCGCCTGGTATGGTCAGTTTTTGAGTGATTAGCGATGAGTTTTCGGGACTTATTCCCTTACCTTCAGATCCCATAACCAAGATTCCTAGAGGGTTTAACCTGGTCATATAGGCAGAGTCGCCATCCATATAGGTACCATAGACGATGCTGTCAGGCGTGACCAAAGTACTGAGTTCCGCAGTCATTAGATTGACATTTGCAAGGCTGCCCATAGTAGCTTGTACGACTTTTGGATTAAAGAAATCTGCGCTAGACTCAGATCTAATCACAGAATCTATACCGAACCAATCTGCCAATCTGATAATCGTTCCTACATTGCCAGGATCCTGCACTCCATCGAGATAGATAGCATTCTGAAAGTATGTTTGATGATCTTTAACGTCTATTTCTTGTTGTTCTAGTACTAGATAGATATCACTTGCCGTTTTTAGACCCGATATTTGGTTCATTTGATGGGCATTGATCTCAGTAGGTAAGAGTGCTTGATTTTTGAAGTAAGGAAAGTAGCTTTTGAGACTTCCGTCAAGGATATATGCCTCAATAACTCTAAATTTAGAAGATTTTAGTAATTCGATACATGCTTTATCACCTTCTGCAACAAATTTATTATAAATTTGCCTGAATTTTTTAATTTGCAAAGACTTTAAGTCCTTGATTTGAGCTTTTGATATCACAATATTTTATTTTAATGATTCGTACGAAAGGTCTAACATCTTTTAAACCTGCCTCATTTGCTTTTGCATTGTATGCTTCATTATACTTATTAATGCTAACTTTCTCGTCGTGCAACACTACTAGGTACTTAAAACCTAACGAAAGATTATTGGTCAAGTCAGAGTTAAAATTCAAAAACGGTGCAAAGATAGCAGATAAAACTTCAATTGTTGCCTCTCTTAATGCACTAGAAGCACAGAAAGTTAACGAAAAGCTGCTTTTTTTTATTCCAAAAAACTGGATATACCTTAGCAACAGCGGTGCCGGTGATACAACCAAAATAGATGGTTGGCTGAGATCTCTTGGCGAAAAGCCTACCTTGTACGATGAAGCTCTAACGACTAATGCAGCAAAGGAAATGGAAAATTTCTTGAGGTTTAAAAAAGGGTTTTATGAAGCAAAAGTAGATTTTATCTATGAAGAAAAAACTGATGTCGTCGGATATAAAAACAATAATGGTAACAATGTATGGACTAGCAATAAGTCTAAAGTCACCTACTTGATCCAGCTCAATCAACGCTACAAAGTCAAAACTATCTCTTATACGTCGCCAGATAAAAGGATAGAGGACTTCTTAGAGTCCGTAAAGATAAAATCCTTTGTAAAAGTAGGTGACGATGTAGATTATAACGATTTTGAACTCGAAAAAAATAGAATAACCCTAGAACTACAAAACAACGGTTATGCTAAGTTTTCAAATAATTTTATTGAAATATTGGGAGACAGCAGCAAGGTTGATAAGTCTATAGAAGTTATTTTTGACATCAAAGTACCCTCTCAAGACAGCATACATAAGCGATTAACTGTAGGAGATATCAATATCTATACCGATTATTTTAAGGATCAAAATCCAACTTTGCTTACTAGCATAAAGGAAGGGGAACTTAACTTTTTTAGACAATCAGAATATTTTTTGGTAAAACCTAAACTTATAGCTAATGCTGTTTTTATAAAACCAAATGAACTACTACGAAGAGATGATCGCCAAAAAACGTTTAGAAAACTTAATAGTCTAGGCACGTACCGTTTCGTAAGCATAGTACCACGCAGTGACGAAAACATAGACTCTATCATGCACTTTGATATATTGCTAAGTCCGTATGATAAAAAGTGGATTTTTGACGGAGCACTTGAAGTTTACTACTCTACGCTCGGTGCGGCAAGACTTTTCGGTACATCAGTGTCCACGTCACTACAAAACCGCAACCTCTTTGGCGGCTCTGAACGATATACACTTAAGGCAGAGCTGGGCACTGAAGTCGGCATCAATTTTAGCGATACGACATCTATTTTTACCCAGCGGACGCGCAATTTCACCTTACAGAACACGATAAATATTCCTAGTTTTCAAGACTTCATCGGTCTCGGAAAACTCGCTAACAAGATAGGAATTATCAAAAATAGATTTTTTACAAGTTTTAAAGAAGAAGCTACAACCAATATTGATTTAGGATATAACGGACTGAATATCATACGTTTCTACTCTGTAAACTCTTTTAATGCGTCCTTCAGTTTTGACTATACAAGTCAGAAAGGCAATAGATACTCATTTAGACCTCTTGGTTTTAATTTTGACAAATATACAGTCGATACCACGGCCATTACTAATGAACTTATTAGAAAATCATTCAAAGACGTATTGAGTACAGGATTTTTGTTTAGAGATATCTCATATATTTATAATCGCCCAAAATCCAGTCGAGGCAACTCCTTTTTGATAATCAATAGATTAGAGTTGTCAGGATTAGAAGTCTATCTAGCCAATCAGTTGTACAATACCATCGCATCGTCCAATGATATCTGGCGCATTCAGGCAGGCAATAGCATCGACTTTGCTAAGTATATTCGCTATGAATTTGATGGCCGATATTACAAAGAACTTAATAAAACGGATGGTTTTGCTTCTCGATTCAACTTTGGTATTATAGTACCTTATGGTGATGCGCAGACCACACCTTTTATCAGACAGTTTGGCGTGGGCGGGCCTAGTAGCTTGAGAGCTTGGAATGTCAGACAGCCTGGACCAGGAGGATACTTAGACGAAGCACAGCTTGATAACAACACGCTGATATACGTCAATCAAGGCGATATTAAACTTGAGCTCAATGCTGAATATAGATTTAAGATGATATATATCTTTGATGGTGCACTCTTCGTCGATGCCGGCAATATCTGGGCACTTAAAGCAGATGCTAGTCGTCCAGGTGCAAACTTCAAGACGAGCGAGTTTGTAAGTCAGATGGCAGTAGGTGTGGGTTACGGTTTGAGGCTAAACTTAGATTTTTTTAATATTAGGTTTGATTTTGGTTACAAAGTTCGCAACCCTTATGTAAATCCGAACTCAGGTCGCAATTGGTACACTTTCAAGGAGGTGCGAAATCAAGGTTTGGGCAATGTACAAGTAGCTGTCAACTATCCGTTCTAGTGTTAATTTAATACTATTATAGCTTATATCAATGACCCTTTTAAGATTTGGTTTGTTACTTTAATTATTATCTAGTATAGACGTGATCAAAATATACTTATTAAACCACACTATGATTGTCTGTTTTCATAAAAATGCTTATCGAGGTTAATTAACATCAAAATATTATAAAAATGAATTTTAAATCAATTTTTACACTTTTAATTAGTGCTGCCTTATCCAGTAGTGCTATGATGGCTCAAGGCTATTCATTGCCAAAACTAGAGTATAGCTATGAAGCCTTAGAACCATATATAGATGCACAAACGATGGAAATCCACTATACCAAACATCATCAAGGCTATGTAAACAACATAAATAAGGCAGCGGCTGGCACCAAAATGGAAGGAATGGCCATAGAAGATCTGCTTATAAATGCTGAGCGAAGAGGATCTGCGGTCAGAAATAATGGTGGAGGGCATTACAATCACACATTGTTTTGGTCTATCCTATCGCCCACGGCAGACAAAACACCAAATGGAAAACTAGCTGATGAGATCAACAAGACATTCGCTTCTTTAGATAGTTTAAAGAAACTGCTCAACAGTGGAGCAGCTACGAGATTTGGTTCTGGTTGGGTATGGCTATACGTAACGCCTGAAAAAAAGCTAGCAGTTTGTTCTACACCTAATCAAGACAACCCGCTCATGGACGCCAATGGAGCTAACAGAGGAATTCCCATCTTAGGTATCGATGTATGGGAGCACGCTTATTACCTCAAGTATCAAAACAAAAGAAATGATTATCTAGGCGCTATCTGGAATGTATTGGACTGGGAATCAGTATCCAATAAGTATGATGTCGCACTCAAAAGTCCTCTATTGAAAGTGATAGAAAAAGATGCTTGGGCTGCGCTAAAAGAATTCCATTCGGTGATGTCGCAGACTTTTCACCCGATGGAGGAAGGTAACTACCAGCCGATCAGAGGTAGAGCTGCCGAAATGTCTGTGAAAGCTGTAAATCTATCTAATACCAAAATCCCTGCATCATTTGATTCAGCAGATGTCAAAATGGCAATCGCTGAACTGGTCACAGGTAGTGCTGCTTTAGAAAAATTAGTATCCAAAAAAGCAAAAGATGAAAAAATAAAAGATTCACTCATAAAACTTCATGATACATTTCACAAGATCCAAGGTCTATGTGCTGATCACTAATTAGAAGTTTTAGTTCTGAAACACAAAAGCCTTATATTTTGGTATTTATCCAATGTATAAGGCTTTTTTTGTACGTTTATTGGTAAACGTTGTTAGGCATTATACCTTCAATAATATAGTGTGATTAAAAGCTAACCAAATTAAAAACACAGCTGCAAACACAAAGTTTCAATTCTAATATAGTGCGATTAAAAGATGTCCAAAATGGACAATCAAAAATAGAATCGTTGTTTCAATTCTAACATAGTGCGATTAAAAGTATTTTGCATAATCTGCGAGACTGTTCAATAAAGTATGTCTGGATAAATTTATAACTTCGCAATATGAAAATCAAGAAATTAGAAACAACAGATCAAGAATTGTATGCTAGGATGAAAACTCACTTATACTCAAAGGATCCATTATTCGGTAAAGATAGTCCATTTAGTGAACTATTACAAGTGATGGTAAACAAGATGCTAGAAGGTGAGATTGATTACTTTATAGAGTCAGAAACGAAGCAAGGGCGAACCATTAAAAGAAACGGTTATACCTCAAAAAAGGCATTATCAGCCGGTGGGACTATTGATATACTTACGCCACGAGATAGGAATAGTGATTTTGAGCCTGAACTAATACGTAAGCGAGAAACTCAGCTTACAAGTGGTGTTGATGAGCAAATATTGGCATTATACGCCCAAGGTAACTCAGTAGAGGATGTTAAAAGGCTCTTAAACAAGATATATGGCATAGAAATATCAGCAGGTAAAATATCCCAGATAACGGACAGTATATTACCAGAACTGGAACAATGACGCAACCGATCGTTACAGCCATTTTATCCGATAGTATATCTTGATGCCGTAGTATTCAAAGTGCGCCATGAAGGCAAATATTCACAGCGGGCATTCTATACTACTTATGGGGTAGACTGGGAAGGAAATCGAGATTTACTAGGAATGTATATCGGTCATCATGAGGGTGCTGGACAATGGGGGATGGTGCTAGAAGACCTTAAAAGACGGGGTTTAGAAGATGTATTGATTATATGCACAGATGATCTACGGGGCTTTACAAACTCAATTAATGAAGTATACCCACAAGCTATCACCCAGAAATGCATAGTACATCAAGTAAGGAATTCGCTAAAATTTGTGGAAGATAAAGACAAACGCAAAGTAGCAAATGACCTACGCAACATATACTCAAGTATAACAGTAGAACAGGCAGAAAGCCAGTTAACACTTTTTGAGAATGAATGGGGTGAACGTTATAATTATATAGTAAAATAATGGACAAATAACTGGGATAAATTAATGGCCTTTATGGATTTTGGTAAAGACATAAGGAGAATGATCTACACGACCAATCCAGTAGAAGCCTTACATAGAATCATAAGAAAAGTGATTTGCTATTAAGTTTAATTTAGTCGCATTATTCTCGCCAATTAATAGCTCTGTTTACTCCTTATAACTATCTTTGTGCTACCTTATGATATATACCACAATTTTGAGTATGAAACATTATACCTCTTTAGCTAGATACATTAAACCTAGTCTCTACATTTTTATAGCAGTTTTTTTTATAGGATGTAGCAAAAAGGCTACAGCACCTGTGATGGACAAAACGTCATTGTTCGAAAACAAAAATTTGGCCTCAGACATTGTCGTCAACTATAGACTCGAGAAGGCAGCAATTACAGATACATTCAATCGTGCAATAGACGAAATATTTAAGGCAAACTTTGATATACCTGATTATGATATCAAACTATCACTCAAAAAGCCAAAGAGTGCAGCAGTAGAGATCGAAGGCAAAAATATGTTGGTCATCATACCTGTAGATATCAATGTAACTAAAAGCACCTTTCTGACCGATCTTAAAGCTAAAGGAACGCTAGAGATGACCTTTGTAACCGAACTAGATGTCGACAGCTTATGGAATTTTAAGACCAAAACATCACTATCGTATCAGCGATGGATAGATAAACCTAAGCTATCAGTGTTTGGTATCAACCTTCCTGTAGAGACCATCGCAAACGTAGTAATCAATAAAACCAAGCATCTCATAGTACAAAACATAGATGAATCGGTCAAGCAAAATTTCACTTTAAGTCAAAAGATGAAAGAAATATTTGCCACTTTTGATCAGCCGATACAGATGGACGATGCCAGTTTCGGATGGATGAGTTTTATCCCACAGTCTGTCTATATGAGCAAGATTACCAATAGTCGATTTTCTGCCATAGGCAAAATACAAATCAAGGCTACCACTGCATACAGCACTTATAAGCCTCAACCAAAAAACACTAGTGCAAAACTACCAAAGATGTACTGGTCAGACCAGATAAAGGACAGCTCTGAAGTTCAGATAGTTACCGACATCCAGATGATGGATATAAACCAATATATCAAAAAAAATCTAGACGGACAGACCTTCACCCAAGGTGGCAATACCATGAAGCTATCTAATATTGTTACCAATTGTGATTATGAATACATCAGAGTAATCACTGACGTAGAAGGTACTGTCAATGGTATGTTGATAATCAAAGGCATCCCAAAATTTGACAAAGCAAAAGGCGAGATTTATACTTCGATAGTAGATATTCAATTCAAAACCAAAAACAAACTGCACAAGGCTGCGGCTTGGATTGCAGAGGGCAAAATCAAAAAAGAATTAGAATCCAATATTAAGTTTTCGATAAACGAAAGCATCAAGGAAGTTCAGAATACTATTGATACAGAGATGGAGACCTACTCTAAAGCCAACGACATGGACTTAGTAGTCAAGATAGGAAGTGCTAGCCTGATGGATTACAAACTCAAGCCCGGGCAGATAGAAGCTATTTTTAATACTAAGTTTAAAATCGATGTAGGTATAAAAAACTTCAAAACATTTAATCGCTATTAGTGCGAACCAAAGTCCCAGAGATAACTTTTTGGCCTGTTGCATTCCTAATTACAAAATACTGAACGCCAGAGAAAATGATTTCGGGTTTACTCGAATTTTCAAAGATAGATAAATCTATAGAAAAATATTCGCCAGTTGTCTGAAGCTCTACCACTTGCTGCCCTATACTATTGTAAAGCATAAGAAAATGCATGTCATAGGCGGCGTTGTCAAAATATACCCGAGTCACACCACTATATGGGTTAGGGAAAGCTTGGTAACCTCTCCGTCCGAGCTCCTTAAACTCAACCGACACCGAGCGATCAGTGCGCCCCGAAAAGCCCATTTGCAACCTATAGTAATTGGTTTTGCCTAATACAGGAGATTTATCTACAAAACTAAAGTTCGTGGGTTCTGTAGCACTACCACAGATTTGCTTAATCTCGCCTATGAGCTCAAAGTCTAGGTCATCAGTAGCTCTATAGATACCTATACCCACACAAGTGCTGCCCGCGCCCATTACCCATGTAAGAACAACCTTTTCTTTATCTTTAAATGCCCTAAAATCATCAAGCAGATAGTGATACTTCTGAGCACCCGCACCCATAACACTCCCTAGAATCATTGCCACTATAAAACATATTCTAATCATAATCATCTAATTTTGTCATTTATTTTAATAGATCCTCTAATATTGTCAAACGCAAACCAAACTAGCAAAGTTCAATAATAAATACTTCAAATCATACAAAATGCCCCTCTGACTAATTAAACTTGAAAAACCTATGCTTTATTATTCCCCAAGACATAAACTATGTGATATAACATAATTGAGTAAACCACTAGGGTATAAAGCAAAAAAAGGCAGTCAAATAACTTGACTACCTTTTTTAGAGGGGTGGCTGATGGGATTTGAACCCACGACCCTCGACACCACAAACCGATGCTCTAACCAACTGAGCTACAACCACCATTTTGATTTCGGGTGCAAAAATAAGAAAATTTTGAATTAAAAGTATAGACAATCTAATTTTTTTTAAACTATTTGCAATCCTGCTCTTGAGTTTACTCATGATGTACACAAGATATCCTAGCTACAACTGACATAAAAGTTATCTTCAGCGTGTATGGCTTTAAAAAAAAGTAAGATTTACTCAAAACTAGAAAATCTCACCTACTCCAATCACCTAATTTTGGTAGCTCATACCAAAATGGGCAAGACTTCGCTATATACATCATAACTAATCAGGCTATTATTGTATATAAAAAAAACTATCAAATTTCCTTATTATACGTTTATGATGCACAGAGGTAATCTTCAAATAGACTTCCGTACCGTTTTGATCTCAAAATCAAGGTCTTTGTGTTTTGAGCAAATACCTGCAATTATATATTTTTTTGAAAATTGTATTACTTTATGTTCAAAATATAACTATCTTTACACCCATTGTTTTAACTCCAATCTCTCAATTTTCAATACCATACTTAACTCTACCTTAAACGTAGCGTTAGTCTTGGATACTGATTTAGTTTTGATCTTGATTATAGTTCATGGATAACATCGAGTTTATAAAAACATTAAAAACAAGCCCTAGCCTAGCTATGGAGTATCTTTACACACAGTACTATACCGTCATGTGTGGTATAGTGTACTCGATTATCAAAAATAATCAGGCGGCAGAAGACATAGTACAGGAGCTATTCCTTTATATATGGCGCAAACGTGAGAATCTAGAGATCAACACCTCGCTTCCCGCATACTTAAGACAGGCTGCTCGCAATAGATCGCTTAATTATATTCGCAACCAAAAGGTAGTAGTCTTTAAAGGAGAAGAAATGCTTGAGTTGATGGCTAATGATCATCTAAATCTAGAGCAAAATCAGTCAGCTCATGACTTAGGGATCGAAATAGAACAACAAATAATGGCGCTCCCAGAAAAGTGTGGAATCGTTTTTGCACTCAGCAGATACGAAAACATGTCATACAGTGAGATCGCTACAGAATTAGATATTTCTGTCAAGACTGTAGAACATCAAATCTCTAAAGCTTTAAAAATATTAAGAAATAACATATATAAAACAAATTTGATTAAGGATAATGTCCTCCAATAGTGTCTCACTCATAACTAAGTATAGTTTTAATTAAGTTAATCCTCGCTTAAATGATCTATAACCAAAATTATATAGAGAAACATAAATACTTAACAGATCAGTGCAGTGATCAACAAAAATATGAGTTAGAATCATTGCGAACACCTCGAATGAAAATAGAAATATTTTAGATCAGATTAAAAATATTTGGGCTACAGCCAAAAAGTTAAATACCCCCAACTTCAAAGCCAATAAAGCCTATATAAAAAAACTCAACCCAAAGTAATCAAATTAGCCAATTTTGGACGTCTAGCTGCGGCGGCCTCATTTATAATCGTCATAGCTACATAGACGTTTTGGCCTGCCAACAACAATGATTCCAATAGTTATAGTGCTGCAAATCAAGTACTGCAAGTTAGCTTTCAGGACGAGAGTTCATTGTTTTTTAGACAAAAATACTTCTATCAAAACAAAAGATTTCTCATCATCATTTCGCAAAGCTACGCTTAGAGGTAGAGCTATTTTTGATGTTACCAAAAGTACTATTAACCAATTAGAGGTAAACAATAAAGATTTTAACGTCACCGTGGTAGGTTCTAGTTATACAATGGATACTGAGTAAAAATCAGTAAAGATCATAGAAGGAAAAGTAATAGTCAAAATAGGCGATAAAAAATCTATTCTTACAATCAATCTGCAAAGATCATAACCAACATGATAATTACAAGCAAAATAGATACGATATCTGAAAAAGATCTCATATTTGGAGTCTGCTAAAAAAGTCAGAATGACTTCTAAACGAAACAAAACCGCTCATAAAACCTGCGATAACTCCATCCGTCATAAGTTATGTGAATGAAGAATCGGCAGTGCGTCGATTGCAAAACTTCCAAAACTTTATAAGCTGATTTCTCATGATAATTGACAAAGCATAAGACTGAGCGGTCCTCAAAGGTCGAGTATGACAATACGAGAAGCGAAGGAACTCGAAAGAGCTACAATGATGCAAAAATGTGAAAGGTTGTTAAATTTTAGATAAAACGGTGCGAGGCAATCGCTTTTTTTTGAACTATATTTTTTTAGTTACTTTTTTTGGCAATGAAAAAAAGTAACTGCCGCCCGCTTATGGGAATATCAGGCTTAAGTGCATGACTCAGAGCATATATGTACTGAAACTCATGCACTATAATACGAAAAAAAGTAACGTAATCCATTCTATTTAAATACATTATCAATAAATCAGCAGACCCTAGTTAATCAGTTTATATCGTTCAATAATACCTCACCCGAAAAGTTTTTAACTATCTCGGCACTTATTTTGATATTAAATTTGACATTACTTCCACTATCAAACCCGACAACTGTAAGTTTACCTCAGGCTCTTTGCAAAACAATTCATTAGAGGAGGTTATGCAAATAATTAAACTTACTATTGGGTTAAAATATCTTTATGAAAAATAACGCATTCAAAATTAAAAATATAAACTGTAAACATAACAAATAAAAAAGCCTCACTATGTAACCCTATGATAATAATGGTATTATCTTTGCACTGATATTTAACATTATTGATTATATTATTTGTTATTGTTAAAAAATAAGTTATTCTTTTTATTCATTATTTTACCTATGCTGGGCATAGCTCAGATAAGGCCTGATGAAGTATTGGCAATTATTATGCCTTTAACAAGAACCCACCGCTGGTGCTAAAAGTGTCACATTCTAAACTTCTGTTTAGCTTTTGATAGTAACATTAATACCTGATATGCTTAAAAAAATCCTAATCCTTCCTATTCGATTTTACCAAACTGCTATATCTCCTCACCTCGGTGCCAGATGTAGATACTTGCCTACTTGCTCCAGCTATATGATACAGTCTATAGAAGAATGGGGCGCATGGAGAGGAACTATTTTGGGTATCAAACGCATAGGTAGGTGTCATCCATGGGCTGGACATGGACACGATCCAGTACCTCCCAATCCAAACAAAAAGACAAAATAGTTACAAAAAAGATTGAGATTTTTTTTAGTTAGTATAAAAGATGGAGTTTATTGGACGCTTTGGTCGGTACTATTACATTATCACACAGATCTATACATAAAATTTGTAAACTAAGCTTATTTGATTACTTTTGCAATGTAATTATTACCACATTTTAAAATTGAACCATGTATCCTGATCTTTCCTATTTATTTAACGAAATATTTGGCACTTCCCCAGACAACTGGACTTCTATATTCAAAACCTTCGGTGTCTTGCTCGTACTTGCACTTACAGCATGTGGTGTTTTTTTAAAATATGAGCTAAAACAAAAAGAAAAACAAGGCCTGATCCTACCACAAAAGATCACTACAACCATATCTGAAAAGATGGCTATGACGGACATCGCTATCAATGCTTTTTTCTCATTAGTAATAGGGGCTAAATTGCCTGGCCTAATTATGAACTTTGAAACATTCAAAGGCGATCCGGCTAGTTATATATTTTCGAAAAAAGGTGAGTGGCTCATAGGTGGAGCTGCTGCAATTGCTACAATTGCTTACTATCTGTACAAAAACTCAAAAGCTGACCCAAATCCAAAAACAATAGATACTACCTTTTATCCTTCCGAAAAAACCAATGATATCGTCATCATCGCAGGTCTTTCAGGCGTACTAGGCAGTAAGCTTTTTTCAGTAACTGAGGATATGGCCGGCTTTTTTAGAGATCCGCTGGGAGCATTGTTTTCAGGAAGTGGACTCAATGTGTTTGGAGGTTTAATTTTAGCGTTTATAGCCGTATATTGGTATGTAAAAAAGATCGGCATCAAGCCTATATATATGATGGACATAGGTGGTATGGGCATCTTGCTCGGCTATGCTATCGGTCGTATAGGATGCCAACTATCAGGCGATGGTGATTGGGGTATAGAGGCTGTAGCTCAACCCACATGGTGGTTTCTGCCTGATTGGCTCTGGTCATACAACTATCCAAACAATGTCAACAATGATGGTATCCTAATGGCACATGCAGATCCAGAAATTTTCAAAACCGCTTATGCTTCAGGATTATCAGTCGAAGAAAGTTGTTTTAAAAGTAGTGGTGTGCGCTATTGTCACGAACTTAATCCCAAAGTCTATCCGACTCCAGTATATGAGACTTTCTTCTCCTTACTAGCTTTTACAATCTTGTTTTTAAACAAGCATAGGTTCAAAATCCCAGGACTGATATTCTTTACATATATGATTATCAATGGTGTTGAAAGATTTTTTATAGAAATGATAAGAGTCAATGAAAAGTATGAACTACTCGGATTAAACTGGAGTCAAGCTCAATATATAGCTATTTTATTTGTAGTAGCAGGCATCGCAGGCATTATTTATCTCACAAAAAACCAAAAAACTAAGGAAGATTAATCCTTTCTGGCATTTTTAAGTATAGACTCATAGACACTTGCCCACCCTTCCCAACCATAGTTTGGGTCAAAAGAACTATTGTGCCACAATATACAGAATGGTGAGTCCAGTTCTTTGGCCGTCTCCATCATCCGTAGTACCCTAGACAAAGCAACTTCTGGTGTCAGCGCCATATAAAAATTTAGCGTTCCGTCCATCACCTGAAAAGGTTGCACACGTAGATTAGTTGTCTCTTCATTCAATAAGTCATACCACATAAAAGCGTGGCCGGTACCAGCTCTATATCCAATACTATCCGAATAACCCATAGTAAAATCTCGCTCAATACCAGCTTTGATAAGTTGAAGATATGTAGTTGGCAATTCCATTTTCAGAAAGTGCTGTCGGCTAAATCTTATCGATTTATCAGTGAGTTTCTCTAATCTCAACATCTCATCTTCTAATAAATCATAGCTATCGTTAGAACGATATGATGGATGTATCCCTATCTCAAAACCTGTTAAACAAACATGCAACAAACGCACAAATTCTTTGTGGCTTAGTGAGTGATTACGATCATTTTTGCTTCTTTTGGCTGCAGCCAAAATAAAAAAAATAGGGACTAAATCATTTCCTAAATGTAACTCCTTGATATAGTTATAGGTGTCAAAAGGATCTTTACTCCTACCTGTCAATGTCGATAATCGGCTTATAAGTCTTCTCCATTCAAAAGTCATCAAGTCCCTTCCAAAACCAAAAATACCCTCAAATCCTTTGTAATTATAAGCCCAGGCCTGATCTATATCTAGGGTGGAAATAAAACGATAATCATTAGATTTAGTAAAATTAAAATTATATTTTGTATAAAATAAGGTTGCTAAAGACTTCAGAATTTCGTCAACAATAGGACGTTCTACCCAGTTATTCTCCTGCATTATACTGTTTTTAGCCAGAAACCTACCATGCACATCTCTACGCTCAGTCACATACTCCTCATATCTACTCAGACAATAAAACACTATACTAAAAATATCAGGCACCGCCGATTCTATATCCTGCAACCAACTAGAATACTTACAAATCTCTTTTTTAATCAAGGAATTATCGACTATATCTAGACCTCTTGCCCTTAGTAGTCCACAGTCCGTCACACAGAGAGTACAATGAGATTCAGTAAACTCAGTACCATAATACAAAACCATCCCTTCACTTGAGTCAAGAGATGTTTGTATAATGTAATCTTGCCCAAAAACTTCTTTAAAAATAAAGTCAAGGACATATTGCAGCCGTGGCGACTTAAAATCAGTTAATATAACTATCAATACTCTTTTATATTTAACTACAAAAGTAAGAAGTTTAGAAACATATAAACGAAAATTAATTATAAAAAAGTCTAAACCAGTATTGAAAACCATGGATTCTATGACCAACACACCTGAAAATAGTGTATTTATGGCTTGATCTTTTAATAAAAAATAAATAAAGCTTTAGAAATCTATAAGTACAAAAAATTGTTATACATTTGAGATAGTAAGGAATACCATTCTCATAACTAAGTACCCTAAATGAAATTCAGTTATATCATCTTCATATTATCGTTGATAATTATCAACGAAGGGATAAGCCAAAAATCATTTCAACCAAAAAAAGTTGATATGGACTGGAAAGGTGTGATTTACAGAAAAGAACATACGGGCAACTTAACGATTCATACTAATGGATTCTCGGCAGCCTATAACTTTGGCAAACTAAAAACTTATTACAAAACTAACTATTATCACCTTGAAGTAGGATTCATAAGAGATCCTAGAGAACAATCACAAAATAAAAACATACCAGTATCCTTTAGCAAAACTTCACAATCATTCAGATTCGGAAAACAAAACAATATGTATGTTATCAGGGCTGGCAAAGGGGTTAAAAAACTAATAACTGATAAAGCTCGTCGCAAAGGAATAGCCGTAGGATACAATTATGAACTAGGTCCAAGCATAGCAATTCTGAGGCCATACTACCTCGAACTCATCTACAATGTACAGCAACCAGATCGTAACGTTATAGAACTAAAAGTAGAAAGATATACCTCCGAAAATGCGGATAAATTCCTTGAATATAATTCCATCTTTGGTGGTGACCCTGGTAATAGAGGTTGGAATCAACTTAGTATCGTACCCGGCATACAAGGAAAACTATCTATGTTTTTCTCAATCGGCGCTTTTGAAGAATACGCAAAATCCTTAGAAATAGGAATAATGGGCGACTTCTATATCAAAAAGATTCCGCTAATGGTAGAAACAGAAGCGGTCGGCAATAAACCATATTTTATAAACTTTTTTGCAACTTTTGAGTTCGGAAAAAGAACAAACTAAAATTTATAATAGTGCTAGAATTACCTATCATCAACAAAATAGAAACCACTACATTACCTTCTGTAGAGGCTAATACCCGCAAACGCAAGCCAGATTGGTTAAGAGTCAAACTTCCAATAGGAGAAGACTATAAAAAAGTGCGTAACCTAGTAGATGAGTACAAACTGAATACGATATGTCAAAGCGGTAACTGTCCTAATATGGGTGAATGCTGGGGCGCCGGAACTGCTACTTTTATGATATTAGGCAATGTATGTACCCGAAGCTGTAGTTTCTGCGCTGTCAAGACCGGAAGACCCAATGAATATGACACAGATGAACCAAGACGAGTAGCAGAAGCAATATTTTTGATGCAAGTAAAGCACGCCGTTATTACATCAGTCAATAGAGATGAACTCAAAGACAGAGGTGCTGAGATATGGTTTGAGACTATCACCAAAATTAAGGAAGTTGCACCAGATACTACTATTGAAACACTGATACCTGATGTTAAAGCTAACTGGGACGCTCTTTATCGTATGATAGAACCTAGGCAAGAAGTAGTATCTCATAATATGGAAACAGTAAAAGAGCTCTATCGTAAAGTTAGACCACAAGCTAAATACGAACGATCACTTGAGCAGATTATGAAAACAAAGGCAGCTGGCTTAAGAACTAAATCTGGTATTATGGTAGGCTTAGGGGAAACTAAAGATCAAGTTTTACAAATCATGGAGGACTTGATGCTGCATGGTTGTGATGTTATGACTATTGGGCAATATCTACAACCTACAAAAATGCACATTGCTGTAGAAGAGTTTGTGCATCCTGATACTTTTGCATTCTACAAAGAGGAAGGTTTAAAAATGGGGTTCAAGTTTGTGGAAAGTGGACCATTAGTCAGAAGTAGCTATCACGCAGAAAGACATCTATAGACATCGCAAAAGTAAATAACAAATTCTCTATTGGTAATACCAATCGTATTTCAATCTCGTTTAGTTAAGACCTCTTAATGAAGACCTTCCTATCGTAAGTATGATAGAATGGTGCATAGCAAAATCGTATCACGAAATCGTAATTAAATGTAAGAACCACTACTAAGGGTTAATGACTAACATGCTGGGAGAGGTAGGAACTAATAGTAATAGCTTAAATAAACGACATTGAAATACATAAATAAAGTAGTCATTAGTGAAGAATTAGAAAATTTTATCAACCAATGAAAAATTATATATATAACATCTGCAATAGAAGTTTTTTTTAAGAAGAATCAGTAAATGAAAAAGGAATCTATTTAACTAATTAATATCTTCTATCGTAACAAAATGTTACTCTTTCAAGGTTTGGACACTTGTAGGTTTTAAAAAAAAAAGCCTCAAAATATTTTGAGGCTTTTTTTTATACTTTGAAAGTATTATTACTCTTCTTCGTTGCTGGCTACTACATCAGCTATTATGGGAGCAGCTGCCACTGAAGCAATTGCACCTGACGCAGCTATTCCCGTAGATTTTCTCCTGCTTCTTCTGGTACCTCCTTTAGAATTTCCAACTTTTGCTACCATTACATCATTATAGTCAACCAATTCTATCATAGCTGTCTCTGCACCATCACCCTTTCGAAATCCAGTTTTGATAATTCTGCAATACCCACCTGGTCTTGCAGCAACTTTCTCAGCTATTACATCAAAGAGCTCAATGATAGCCTCCTTACTCTGAAGATAACTAAACACAGTCCTTCTTGAATGAGTTGTATTATCTTTAGACTTAGTGATTATAGGCTCTACATACACTCTCAATGCCTTCGCCTTAGCTAATGTTGTATTGATTCTTTTGTAGGTTATCAAAGATATAGACATATTAGCTAACATAGCTTCTCTATGGCCTTTCTTCCTACCTAAATGATTAAATTTTTTCCCGTGTCTCATAAACTTAAATTTTATATACCACTACTAATTAGAATCAAGGTTCGGCTCCGACACCTAAAAAGCGTTTTGTAAATATTATAATTAATAACCCATTGTTTCATTAATTTATGACTAAAAACAATGACCGAAATGATTTATTTAAAACCTACTCTTCGTCCAACTTATATTTAGATAAATCCATTCCGAAGGTAACTCCTTTCTGTTGCAATAATTCTTCTATTTCTACCAAAGACTTCTTACCAAAGTTTCTAAATTTAAGTAATTCATGCATATCAAAACGAACCATCTCACCCAAAGTATTAATCTTTGCAGCTTTTAAGCAATTATATGCTCTAACAGAAAGATCTAGATCTTCTAATGACGTCTTTAAAAGCTTACGCATGTGTAATATATGTTCATCAACAACATTATCTTCTCTAGTCGAAGAATCATTAAATGTGATGTTCTCATCAGTAATCAACATCAAGTGCTGAATCATAATCCTAGAGGCTTCCTTGATAGCATCTTCAGGATGAATAGTACCGTCTGTCTTTAGCTCAATATTTAGTTTTTCGTAATCTGTTCGCTGTCCTACCCTAGTACTCTCAACTTTATAAGATACTTTTTTGATAGGAGTATATATCGCATCAACAGGTATAACCCCTATTGTAGCATCTTTAGGCATATTCTCGTCGGCAGGAACATATCCTCTACCTTTTGTAATTGTAAACTCTATTTCCAAAGAAACATTAGCCTCTAACGTACAGATGTACAAATCAGGATTCATTACCTTAAAGGTATTAGTACTTGCAGCTATATCACCAGCAACAAAAGTATCTTTACCCGAAATAGTAACATACAACTTCTCCTCTTCTACACCTTCTGAAACGATCAAAGGTTTCAAGCGAACTTGTTTTAAATTTAGTATAATATCTACTACATCCTCCACTACACCTTTTATCGTGGAAAACTCATGATCCACACCGGCTATTCTAATAGCAGATATAGCATAGCCTTCTAACGACGAAAGCAGGATCCTTCTTAATGAGTTACCTATTGTTTGACCGAAACCTGGTTCTAATGGTTTAAACTCAAAAATTCCTTCAAAGTCATCCGCTTTTTGTAGAAGTATTTTTTCTGGCTTCTGAAAATTTAATATACTCATAATATAATCCTTTCTTGTGTTGTAAAATAGCTAAGGCTACTCTAATGAGTAGCCAAAGTTTAAACTTATTTAGAATATAATTCAACAATCAATTGCTCATTTATATTTTCAGGAATCTTATCCCTCTCAGGCATAGCTAGGAATCTACCTTCCATCTTATCACTATTCCACTCAATCCAAGCAAATTTTGCTCCGTCTCGTTTAGCCTGAACATTAGTTTGAATAACTTCAACGTTCCTAGACTTACCTCTAACAGATACAACAGTACCAGGTCTCAATAACATGGAAGGTATATTAGTCAAAATACCATCAACTAGTATATGTTTGTGCGTTACTAGTTGTCTAGCTGCTCTCCTAGTTTTGGCAATACCCAATCTAAAGACAACATTATCTAACCTAGACTCTAAAAGCTGTAACAATATTTCACCTGTAACACCAGATTTAGAGGCTGCTTTTTCAAATAAATTACGAAACTGACGCTCTAACACACCGTAAGTATATTTAGCCTTTTGCTTCTCATTTAATTGAATTGCATAATCAGATCTCTGCTTTCTCTTCTTGGTAGCACCATGCTGACCAGGAGGGAACTTACGCTTCTCGTATGCCTTGTCGTAACCAAAAATTGGTTCACCTAACGCTCTTGCCTTTTTTGTAGTAGGCCCTGTATATCTTGCCATTAATAATGGATTTTAACTGATTAAACTCTTCTTTTCTTTGGAGGACGGCACCCATTGTGAGGGACTGGCGTCATATCCTTAATCTTGACAACCTTGATACCAGACGAATCTATTGCTCTAATAGCAGACTCTCTACCTGCACCAGGTCCCTTTACAAATACCTCAACAGATCTAAGACCCGCTTCGTATGCTATCTCTGAAGCTGTATTAGCAGCTATCTGTGCAGCATAAGGAGTATTCTTCTTAGAGCCTCTGAAACCCGCTCTACCAGCAGAACCCCAAGAAATAACTTGGCCAGACCTGTTAGTTAACGATATTATGATATTATTAAACGAGGCATGTATAAAAGCCAATCCTTCGGATTCGACTTTAACTACTCGTTTTTTACTTACTTTTTTACCTTTCGCCATTACGTTGAAATTGACTGTTAAATATTAATTACTTCAGTACCCTGATTATTTAGTTACCTTTTTCTTATTAGCAACTGTCTTTTTCTTACCTTTTCTAGTCCTAGCATTAGTTTTAGTGCTTTGACCCCTGACAGGTAAACCTTTTCTATGTCTCAAACCTCTATAACAAGCTATATCCATAAGTCGTTTTATAGACAACTGCACTTCACTACGAAGCTCACCTTCTACTCTAAATTCATCTTGAATGTATTTAGAAATAAACTTAATGTTCTCGTCAGTCCAGTCTTGAACTTTAGTATGCTCAGAAACTTCGGCTGCCCCCAAAATGTTCTTAGATAGAGAAGGCCCAATCCCATAAATATATGTCAGGGCTATAATTCCTCTTTTATTTCTCGGTAAATCTACACCAGCAATACGTGCCATATTAAATTATTATTATCCTTGACGTTGTTTAAATTTAGGATTCTTTTTATTTATTATATAAAGTTTCCCTTTCCTTCTTACTATCTTGCAATCCACTGATCGCTTCTTAATAGATGCTTGTACTTTCATAATACAAAATTTTTATTTATATCTGTAATTGATCCGTCCTCTTGTCAAGTCATAAGCAGACATTTCTACTGCTACTTTATCACCTGGAAGTATTCTAATGTAATGCATTCTCATCTTACCTGAAATAGTCGCAGTTATCAAATGACCACTTTCTAACCTAACTCTAAACATAGCGTTTGATAATGCTTCTTCTATAATACCGTCTAACTTTATAAGATCTTGCTTTGCCATTTTTTGTTTTGGAGCGCAAATGTACGAAAATAATTTATATTTCCACTACTTCACTATTATTTTTTATACTTTGTATGATAAAATCATGGGTGGACAATATATCCGCCCTATCTTTTCCCACAGCTACAGAATGTTCAAAATGAGCTGATGATTTCCCGTCTCTCGTCAAAATGGACCAACCGTCAGCATCTTGCTTTACATATCTTCCACCTAAAGTAGCCATTGGTTCGATAGCTAAAACCATACCTTCTTTTAAAGCTACACCTCTACCTCGCAGACCAAAATTCGGGACATCAGGCTCTTCATGTAGGCTTCTACCTACTCCATGACCCACAAGCTCTCTAACAATTCCGTAAGGGTTCTTACGCTCAACAAAATCTTGAATAGCATAACCAATATCACCAACTCTGCAACCCACTACCGCTTTCTCTATACCTATGTATAAAGACCTATTCGTTATCCTCAGCAATTCTATTACATCAGATGGAACATTTTTAAAAGCAAAGGTATATGCACAGTCACCTACAAAACCGTTTAATCCTACACCACAGTCTATAGAGACTATGTCTGTATCTTTAAGCACGTATCCCGAAGGTATCCCGTGTACTACAGCATCATTTACTGAAATACATAGTGATGATGGAAAACCTCTATAACCTTTAAACGCAGGAACACCTTTGTGATCCCTTATAAACTTTTCTGCTTCGGAATCCAAAAAGCTAGTTTTCACACCAACCTTAAGTAACGAAGCTATATATCCTAAAGTCTTACTTACAACCAAATTACTTTGACGAAGTAACTCTATTTCTTCTTTCGTCTTCAAATAAATCATAAAGACTACATTCCAGCACCTATCGTGATGCCTTGACTCGAACGACCCTGAATTCTGCCCGACTTAACTAAACCATCATATTTTCTCATGAGCAAATAACTCTCTACTTGTTGTAAAGTATCTAATACAACACCCACTAGTATAAGAAGTGATGTTCCGCCAAAGAAAATTGCAAAAGCATCATTAACACCAGCAATCGCTATAATAGCCGGTAATATTGCAATTAATCCAATAAAAACTGCACCCGGCAAGGTAATCCTCGTAGTTAATGTATCAATATAATCCTGTGTATCTTGCCCAGGCTTAACACCAGGAATGAATGAATTTTGCCTTTTAAGATATTCTGCATACTGTTGAGGGTTAACTATTAATGCCGTATAGACATAAGTAAATATAACAATCAGTATAAAAAATATTAAATTATAGGGCAAAGACTTCCAATCATTTAAACTTAATAAAAGATCACTCTGCACATCCTGATTACTAGCTGCCCATTGTGCTGCTGTTAATGGTAAAAACATAATTGCTTGAGCAAATATTATAGGCATAACTCCTGCAGCACTCAATTTTAAATTAATAAAATCGTTACCCGTACCACCAGAATCGCCGGCTGCGCGTCCAACCATACGCTTAGCGGCCTGAATGGGTATTTTTCTAACCCCTTGGACTACTAAAATCGTAGCTATAACTATCAATAAAAATACTACTAATTCTAATATAAAAATCAATGACTTCTGTGCTAAAAACTCAGAAACAAATGCTATAGGAAGTTTAGCAATAATACCAACCATGATAAGTAATGAGATTCCATTACCTATACCCCTGTCAGTTATCTTCTCACCTAACCACATAGCAAATATAGTACCAGCCGACAGAACAATCATATTACTAAACCAAAATATACCTGGACTTATAGATGTATCTACAGCACCTGGAGTAGATCTCAATAAAGCTAAGTAACCACCACCTTGGACTAGTGTAATAAGCAAAGTCAGGAACCTAGTAATCTGGTTGATTCTTTTCCGTCCAGATTCACCCTCTCTCTGCTGTAATCTCTGAAAATATGGTACCGCAAAACCCAAAAGCTGTACGATTATCGATGCCGTGATATAAGGCATTATACCCAAAGCGAATATAGACCCTTGATCAAAAGCTCCACCTGTAAACGTATTTATCAAACCAAGTAAATCGTTAGCTTTTCTATCTGCGCCTGAAAGTGCGAGACCCTTAACCCCTGGTAAAACTACTCTTGATCCTATCCTATAAATAGCTAATATCATTACAGTAAAAAGAATCTTGTTCTTTAGCTCTGTAATACTCCAGATATTTTTTATTGTCTCGAAAAACTTTGTCATTTTAGTAAATTATTATGCGTTAACGGAACCACCTGCTGCTTCTATCTTAGCTTTTGCTGTAGCAGAAAATGCGTCAACAGTAACTGATAACTTAGTAGTGATCTCACCATTTCCTAGAACTTTAACTTTATCACCTTTATTAATAATACCTTCGTTGTATAAAGATATTTTAGTAATTTCAGTTATACCATAATTTTCAAATATTTCTTGAAGTCTAGAAACATTTATAGCAACATAAGTTATGTTGTTTATATTTTTGAAGCCTCTCTTAGGCAAACGCATCTGAATCGGCATTTGGCCTCCTTCAAAAGCTCTCTTACTATTATAACCTGTTCTTGCTTTCGCACCTTTATGACCTTTCCCAGAAGTACCGCCTGTACCAGAAGCCTCACCTCTTCCTAATCTACCTTTCTGCTTTTTGACAGAACCCGCAGCTGGGGTTAAATTATGTAATTTCATTGAAATTAATTTATTTTTCTAAAAACTTAAACTTAGACTACTAAACCTCTTCTACTACAACTAAATGGCTAACCTTAGCTACCATTCCCATAATCTGTGGTGTTACTTCTTTAACAACAGGATTATGCAATTTCTTTATTCCCAAAGCCGTAATAGTTGCCTTTTGTCTCTTGCTTCTATCTATCGCACTTTTAATTTGCGTTATCTTTATATTAGCCATTACTGTATATATTTATTAACCTTCAAATACTTTATTTAAACTAACACCTCTGTTCTTGGCAACTTGATGTGCACTCCTCATTTTGGAAAGTGCATCTAGCGTAGCCTTTACAACGTTGTGAGGATTAGATGAGCCCTGAGACTTAGCTAGTACATTATGAACACCAGCCATTTCTAGTACAGCACGCATCGCACCACCTGCTATTACACCCGTTCCATCTGCAGCAGGCTTTATTAAAACTTTACCAGCACCATACTTTCCCTTCTGCTCATGAGGAACTGTACCTTTGTGCAAAGTAACCTTAATCATGTTTTTCTTAGCATCTTGTACAGCCTTCTGAATAGATTCAGACACATCAAGTGCCTTTCCTAAACCTTGACCTACGGAACCGTTACCGTCGCCTACTACTACAAGTGCCGAAAAGCTAAAAGTTCTACCACCTTTAGTTACCTTAGCAACTCTTGATAAGTTAACTAATTTCTCTTTGATATCAGACTCTGGCTGATTTGTTTTTATTGGTGTTGACATACTCTTTTGTTTTTAGAAATTTAAACCGCCTTCTCGTGCACCTTCAGCTAGTGACTTCACTCTACCGTGGTAAAGATAACCGCCTCTATCAAATACGATCGTATCAATATTAGCAGATTTCGCCTTTTGAGCAATAACTCTACCAACTTCTGCTGATTGTAATACTTTATTATCTGACTTAGGCAAACCTTTAGTACTAGCACTCGCTAGCGTTACACCATTAAGATCATCAATAAGTTGACAGTATATCTCTTTGTTGCTTCTAAATACAGACAACCTAGGTCTTGAAGGAGTACCAGAAATTTTCTTTCTGATTCTAAACTTGACCCTTGTTCTGTTATATAACTTGTTATCCATTGAATTAGACTTGAAATTGTAATCTAAATATATTATTTCTTACCTGATGTTTTACCAGCTTTTCTTCTAACGATCTCACCTGCAAACTTAATACCTTTTCCTTTATATGGCTCTGGCTTTCGGTAAGCTCTAATCTTTGCACAAACCTGACCCAATAATTGTTTATCAGACGATTGAAGAATAATTGTAGGTGCTTCCCCTTTATCCATTTTAGTGATTAGAGTAACTTCACTTGGAATCATAAAATAGATAGGGTGAGAATAGCCAACAAGCAACTCTAATAAATTACCTGAACTAGTTACACGATAACCTACACCGATAAGCTCCATAGTTTTCGTAAAACCTTCTGAAACACCAGTAACCATATTATTGATTAATGATCTACTAAGACCATGAACTTCTCTATGACGCTTCTGATCTGTAGGACGAGAAACTGAAAAAGTTCCATCTTCCATAGTAAGTGTTAACTCTGGGTTAACTTGTTCTGATAAAGTTCCTTTTGAGCCTTTTACAGTAACCAAATTTCCCTTCGAAATATTTACCGTTACACCTGCTGGAACAGTAATGATAGATTTACCTATTCTTGACATGACTAAATACTTATATATTTATTAATAAACGTAACACATAACTTCACCACCAACGTTCTCTCTTCTAGCTACCTTATCTGTCATAAGACCTCTTGAAGTAGAAACTATTGCAATCCCAAGACCGTTTATAACCTTAGGGATATCCTGCGCTGCTGAATACTGCCTAAGACCTGGCCTAGAAATCCTACCCAACTTTCTAATAACTGGCTGCTTAGTTATATGATCATATTTTAAAGCTATACTAATCATACCTTGTTTACCAGCTTCATCATCAAATTTATACTTTAGTATATAACCACTATCATATAAAATTTCGGTCATAGCCTTTTTAACATTTGAGGATGGTATCTCAACCACTTTATGACCAGCTTGCTGAGCATTTCTAATCCTGGTTAAAAAATCTGCTATTGGATCTGTTACTATCATTTTACTTAAAATTAATCTTTTTTAAAAATTACCAACTGGCTTTTGTTATTCCGGGGATCAAGCCTTCATTAGCCATCTTTCTAAACATAACCCTATTGATTCCAAAACGACGCATATAACCCTTAGGTCTTCCAGTAAGCAAGCACCTATTGTGCAGTCTAACTCTGGACGAGTTTTTAGGCAATTTATCTAAAGCCTCATAATCACCAGCGTCCTTTAGTTTCTTACGCAGATCTGCATATTTAGCTACCAAACGTTCGCGCTTAGCTTCTCTTGCTATAATTGATTTTTTAGCCATTCTTATTGATTCTTTAAATTTTTGAAAGGTAAACCCATCTCCTTAAGCAAGGCATAAGCTTCAGCATCTGTCTTTGCTGTCGTTACAAAAGTTATATCCATGCCAGTGATTTTACTTACCTTATCGATATCAATCTCAGGAAATATTATCTGCTCCTTAATACCTAATGTATAATTGCCTCTACCGTCAAAGGACTTATCACTAATCCCTTTGAAATCCCTAACACGCGGCAAAGCAACTGTAATCAAACGATCAAGAAACTCATACATATTACGATCACGAAGAGTTACTCGAGCACCGATCGGCATGAATTCTCTTAATTTAAAGTTAGAGATAGACTGAGAAGCAATGGTTGGTACCACTTTCTGACCGACAATCAATGTCATCTCACTAACAGCATTATCTACTTGCTTTTTATCTTGAGTAGCACCACCGACACCTTGATTTAGTGAGATTTTTAACAATCTAGGTACTTCCATAACAGTTTTGTATTCGAACTGCTCTCTCAATTTTTGAACGATCTCCGTTCTATACCTTATTTTTAGTCTTGGAATATAACTCATTACTTAATAATTTCGCCTGATTTTTTAGAATATCTAACTACTTTACCATCAACTTCTTTTCTACCAATTCTAGTAGGAGCACCTGTTTTAGGGTCAACTATCATGAGATTAGAAATATGGAGAGGTGCTTCCATCTCGTTTATGCCACCTGGGGTATCTTGTGTAGATTTAGTATGTTTCTTTACGAAATTAACTCCTTCTACAATTGCTCTATTAAGTGCAGGGAATACTACCCTAACTTCACCAGTCTGTCCCTTATTAGAACCAGCAATTACTATTACTTTATCACCTTTTTTTATACCTAACTTAGGCGCAAAACGTTTTGACGTAGCCATAATTAAACTATTTTATATATTAAAGCACTTCAGGTGCTAATGAAACGATTCTCATGTAGTCTTTATCCCTTAACTCTCTTGCCACAGGGCCAAAGATCCTAGATCCTCTAGGCTCATCAGAAGCGTTAAGTAATACTACAGCATTATCATCAAAACGAATATAAGATCCGTCTTTTCTTCTAATCTCTTTAGATGTTCGAACTATAACAGCTTTTGTTACAGTCCCCTTTTTTATACCGTTGGGTGTAGCTGATTTAACCGACACTACTATTTTATCACCGACAGAAGCATATCTCCTTCTAGTGCCGCCAAGTACTCTGATGCACAAAACTTCCTTTGCACCACTATTATCAGCTACTTTTAACCTTGATTCTTGTTGGATCATGACTAATTAAATTTATAAATTATTTCGCTTTCTCTAATACCTCTACCAGTCTCCAGCTCTTATTCTTACTGATAGGTCTTGTTTCTGTGATTTTAACAGTATCACCCTCATTACAAACATTGGCCTCATCATGAGCAAAAAACTTTTTTGACTTCTTGATAAACTTACCATAAATAGGATGCTTTAACTTTCTCTCAACAAGCACTGTTATGGACTTATCCATTTTAGAACTTGCTACAATCCCTATTTTTACTTTCTTTAATATATTGACACTCATTGTCGTTGTATTTATAAGTGATTACTTCCTTCTTAATCTAATCTTCGAACGGTTTGCTAAATCCTCTGAATTCATAGCTTTGATCTCTCTTGCTCTTAATTCAGTCTTCATTCTAGCAACTTCTTTCTTTGACTCACCTAACAGTAAAGGATTTTCTAAACCCTTAGCGCCATGATCAAATTTCATTCTTGATAGATCTGAACTTACTTTACTCAGCTCCTCATTAATTGACTCACTAGTCAGATTTTGAAGCTCTAAAAATTTTTTTGATGCCATGATATGGATATCTTAAACTTTAATTATTCACTATAATCTATTCTTACAACTGTTTTGGTCATTACTGGTAACTTTTGTGCAGCCAACCTTAATGCTTCTACAGCTATAGCTGAAGGTACACCATCAATTTCGAACATAATTTTACCAGGCTTAACAACAGCTACCCAATGATCAAGAGGACCTTTACCCTTACCCATACGAACCTCTTGAGGTTTTTTAGTAATAGGTTTGTCAGGAAAAATTCTAATCCATACTTTTCCCTCTCTCTTCATGTACCGTGTCATCGCAATCCTTGCAGACTCTAACTGTCTATTGGTAATCCTACCAATATCCATAGACTTTAAAGCAAATGATCCAAAAGAAATTGTACCGCCTTTAAATGCGATTCCCTTAGTTTTCATTTTATGCTGCTTCCTGTACTTCGTTCTTTTTGGTTGTAACATAACTATATCCTATTTTTATACTACCTTTCAGTCTCTATTTTTAAATCGGAGCACAAAGGTAATAATATTTTTTTAAAAATACTATCTTTTTCTATTTCCGCCTCTTCTTTCTCCACCTTCACCACCTCTTCGGTCGTTTCCTCTTCGGTCACCACCTCTTCTATCACCGCCTCTAGTATCGTTAGAACCAGGGCTATCATTATATGGTTTACCAGAAACAGCATTTGGAGATAAATCTCTTTTCTCTAGTACTTCACCTTTGCAGATCCATACTTTGATACCTATCTTACCATAAACTGTCAAAGCTTCTTTTAAACTGTAGTCTATATCCGCTCTAAAAGTATGTAACGGTGTACGACCATCCTTAAACTCTTCACTTCGCGCCATCTCAGCACCATTTAATCTGCCACTTGCTCTTACTTTGATACCCTCAGCACCAGCACGCATTGCAGCTTGAATAGCCATTTTGATCGCCCGTTTATAATTAATCCTAGACTCTATTTGCTTTGCAATACTTTCGCCAACAATAGCAGCATCGATCTCGGGCTTTCTTATTTCGATAATGTTAATCTGAACATCCTTTGAAGTCAACTTTTTAAGTTCTTCTTTTACACGATCAACTTCTTGACCGCCTTTACCTATAATGATACCAGGTCTAGAGGTATGGACCGTAACAGTAACTCTCTTGAGTGTTCTCTCAATTACAATCTTAGATATACCGCCTTTCTGAATCCTAGCGTTAAGGTAAACTCTAATTTTTTCGTCTTCTACAACTTTTTGAGCAAACTCTTTTCCGCCAAACCAACTAGAATCCCATCCTCTGATGATTCCTAACCTGTTACCTATTGGATTTGTCTTTTGACCCATGAAAATGATGTTTTATAATTAATTAACTTCTAATTCTACTTTGTTCTCAACAATTAATGTCACATGATTCATTCTCTTACGAATCCTGTTTGCCCTACCATGTGGTGCTGGTCTAAATCTTTTTAGTACAGAACCTCCATCTACAAAGGCCGTTTTTATAAACAGCTTGTAATCTTCAGGATTTGAAGAATCTGTTTTATTTGCCCAGTTAGAAATAGCAGATAATACTAATTTCCCTAACCATGTCGCTGCTTCTTTATTAGTAAACTTAAGAATATTAAGCGCGTCATCGACAGACTTACCTCTTATATTATCCACAACCAGTCTCATTTTTCGAGCTGACATCGGACAATTTTTCAATCTAGCTAATGCTTCCATTACAAATATATTTAAAATAAATACTACTTAAAATTACTTCTTACCACCATGACCCTTAAAGGTCCTAGTTGGCGAAAACTCGCCCAATTTATGTCCTACCATATTTTCAGTAACAAAGACAGGAATAAATATTTTACCATTATGCACTGCAATTGTCATACCAATCATATCAGGGATTATCATTGAAGACCTTGACCACGTCTTAATAACAGACTTTTTACTTGTTTCACTCGCCTTTAAAACTTTATCCAAAAGTTTATGCGCAATGTATGGTCCTTTTTTTATCGATCTAGCCATAAAACTTTATTTTACTTCTTACGTTTTGAAATAATCAATTTAGATGAAGCTTTGTTCACGCTTCTAGTTTTCTGACCCTTCGCCATAATACCAGTTCTTGAACGCGGGTGACCCCCAGAGGCTCTACCTTCACCACCACCCATCGGGTGATCTACAGGGTTCATCGCAACACCTCTGACTCTTGATCTTTTGCCTAACCATCTAGACTTACCTGCTTTACCCATAACTTCTAAACCATGATCAGGATTAGAGCTACGACCTATTACAGCTTTACAAGTCAAAAGAATTCTTCTTACTTCACCAGAAGGTAATTTAACTATTGCGTATTTGCCTTCCCGACCTACCATGGTACAATAAGTACCCGCACTTCTAGCCAACGCTGCACCTTTACCAGGAGACATCTCTATGGAATGAATGTCAGCACCTAATGGTATGTCTGCAAAATACATTGCATTACCTACATCAGGAGTTGCAGTCTTACCAGACAAAATTTTATCACCAACCTTGATTTTATCAGGGGCAATTATATATCTTTTCTCACCGTCAGCATAGACTATCAATGCTATGAACGCTGTTCTATTTGGATCGTACTCAATCGTCGCAACTTTACCAGGAATACCTTCTTTATCTCTTTTAAAATCGATTATACGGTATTTCTGCTTATGACCACCACCTATGTTACGCATAGTCATCTTACCGTCATGATTTCTACCACCTGCTCTAGATTTACCGACAGTGAGAGATTTCTCTGGTTTTGATGCTGTTAACTCTTTAAAATCAACAGATACCTTTTGCCTAAGACCAGGTGTTATTGGATTAAATTTCTTAATTCCCATTTTCTATTTCTTTATAAATATTAGGTAACTACTCTTCTGATGCACCATAAACATCAAGCTCCTCGCCTTCAGCTAATGTAACATAAGCTTTTTTATATGCACTTACAGCACCTTTGATAACACCAGACCTAGTATTTCTAGATTTAGTCTTCTTTGGAACTATAGTAGTGTTAACAGCAATTACATTTGTACCGAACATTTTCTCGACAGCCTTTTTTATCTCAATTTTATTAGATGATTTTTTAACAACGAAGGTATATTGATTACCTTTTGAAGTCATTTTTTCAGCTTTTTCAGAAATTACTGGCTTTATTAATATATTTTCAGACATGATGATCTATTTAGATTTTTGGCTTAGATATTTTCTAGACTTGATTTTAAATGATTGATTGAACCCTCTGAAAGTAATAATACATCAGCATTCAACAATTCATAAGTATTTACATCCCTAACAAATACAACCTCTGACTTAGGAAGATTTTTTGAAGACATATAAACATTCTGATTAAGTTCACCCGTCAGATACAAAGACTTGCCTGTTACGGCAAGATTGCTAAGCAAACTCATAAACTGTTTGGTATTTGGTTTATCAAATTTCAAATCCTCTACCACTCTTATATCACCAGAAGATAACTTATCAGCAAAAGCAGAATAGCGAGCTAATTCCTTCACTTTCTTATTTAACTTAAAAGAATAGTTGCGAGGCCTTGGTCCAAAAACTCTTCCTCCACCTCGAAAAAGTGGACTTTTCATTGAACCAGCTCTGGCAGTACCCGTACCTTTTTGCTTTTTCAGCTTCTTAGTAGTACGAGCAATCTCCCACTTCTCTTTGGCTTTGTGTGTACCTTGACGTTGAGCAGCATTAAACTGCTTTATTGCAAGATATACAGCGTGAGCATTAGGCTCTATGCCGAATATTTCCTCTGGAAGCTCAACTGACCTACCGGTACTTTTTCCCTCAAAATTTAATACATCAAGTTTCATCTGAGTATTTATTTTATAAATTATTTATCATAACTAACCTTACAAATGTAATGCTAGATATTCTATTTTTCAATGATTACAAAAGCACCTTTATGGCCAGGTACAGACCCTTTTACTAGGATAAGATTCATATCGAGTAGAAGCTTAACTATTTTTAAATTTTTAGTTTTTACTCGATCGTTACCCATTCTACCGGCCATACGCACACCTTTAAATACTCTGGAAGGCCATGCTGATGCTCCCACTGATCCGGGCGCTCTCAATCTATTGTGCTGACCGTGGGTGGCTTGTCCTACTCCTGCAAAGTGATGTCTTTTCACAACACCTTGAAAACCCTTTCCTTTAGATGTTCCTACAGCACTTACCTTATCACCTTCAGCGAAGATGTCAGAAATAATCATTTGTTCACCAACTGATTTAGTACTTGGGTAATTTCTAAACTCAACAACTTTTTGTTTTGGTGTACTTCCTGATTTCCCAAAGTGCCCAATAAGAGCTTTTGAAGTGTTTTTTGCTTTTGCCTCACCATACCCTAACTGTACGGCATCATAACCGTCAGTTTCGACAGTTTTGACTTGCGTAATGGTATTGGGCAGAGCTTCGATTACAGTACAAGCAATATTTCTACCTGTCTCATCGAAAATACTGGTCATGCCAATCTTTTTTCCTATTAATCCGTTCATGATTAAATTTTTATACTAAAGATTAAGAGACAATACGTCCCAATCTTTATAACTTTAGAATCGAAATTAAATAAATTCAGCTACTACGTGAGTTTCACTTGGATATCTACACCGCTAGGAAGTTCAAGCTTCGATAGCGCATCCACAGTTTTCTGTGTGGGTGTAAAAATCTCGATGATCCTTTTATGGGTCCTAAGCTGGAACTGCTCTCGAGATTTCTTATTTACGTGTGGGGAACGTAAAACTGTAAATACCTCTTTTTCAGTTGGCAGCGGAATCGGACCGGAAACAACAGCACCGCTGTTTTTTACCGTCTTGATGATCTTCTCAGTACTTTTATCTACTAAGTTGTGATCATAAGAGCGGAGTTTTATCCTGATTTTTTGATTCATAACCTTTTATTAATTCTTATGTTTTTATTTAAGAGGCCGCAAAGATACGCTTCTTAAACGTTATACACAAATATTTTTGATAATTATTTAAACTTTTTTTAATTATGCTTTAACAGCACCTCTTGCTTTCTCAATAACTCCTTCAGCTATACCTTTTGGCGCTGGTGCGTAGTGGCTAAATTCCATACTAGAACTTGCTCTACCTGACGTAATCGTACGAAGTTGAGTTACATATCCAAACATCTCTGCCAATGGCACTTCAGCTTGTATAGCAACGGCTCCTCCTGATCTTGCATCTTGTCCTTTTGGCAAACCTCTACGTCTGTTTAAGTCACCTATCACAGATCCTACATACTCATCTGGAGATACTATCTCGATTTTCATGATAGGTTCTAGCAATACTGGACCACACAACTTAGCTGCTTCTTTGAATCCTTCTTTTGCACAGAGCTCAAATGCTAGTGGTTTTGAATCCACTGCGTGAGTCTGACCGTCAAAAATCCTTACTTTCATACTGTCGATGTTGTATCCAGCAAGGATACCATTGTCCATCATAGAAGTAAAACCTTTTACGATAGATGCGAAATATTCTTTCGGAATAGATCCCCCAAAAATATCGTTTACAAACTGCATTTTGGTTTTGCCCGATTTGAAATCTTCTGACTGTAAGAATGCTTCATCAGCAGGTCCCAATTCAAATGACATCTGAGCAAATAAACCCGAACCACCTGACTGTTTTTTCAAACGCTCTGTGTGCTGTACTGAAGCTGTCAAAGCTTCTTTATAATTCACTTGAGGTGCACCTTCATTAACCTCAACTTTAAATTCTCTTCTAAGACGATCTATGATGATTTCAAGGTGAAGTTCACCCATCCCACTGATAATGGTTTGGTTAGTCTCTTCATCATATCTAACTCTAAATGTTGGATCTTCTTCACCAAGTTTATTCAAGGCCATACCAAGTCTATCCAAATCCTTTTGAGTTTTTGGCTCTATAGCAAGTCCGATAACTGGATCAGGGAAAACCATACTTTCTAATACAATCGGATGAGCTTCATCGCATAATGTATCTCCAGTACGTATATCTTTAAAACCAACGCCTGCCGCAATGTCGCCTGCTTCTACTCTGTCGATAGAGTTTTGTTTGTTGGCGTGCATCTGATATAGACGAGAGATTCTTTCTTTATTGTTAGATCGAGTGTTCAGAACATAAGATCCTGCATCGAGACCACCTGAGTAAACTCTCATAAATGCTAGTCTTCCAACATAAGGATCTGTTGCTATTTTGAATGCTAAAGCTGCAAAAGGCTGAGAAACTGAAGGCTTTCTAATTTCCTCTAATTCAGTTTTAGGGTTGATACCTGTTATACCTTCTACATCGAGTGGACATGGCAAAAATGCACACACTGCATCTAACACAGCTTGCACTCCTTTATTTTTGAAAGCAGAACCACACATCACTGGTGTGAATGCAAGATCCATTACTGCCGTTCTAACGGCATTTTTAATTTCATCTTGAGTGATTGAGTTTGGATCTTCAAAGAATTTTTCCATTAACTCTACATCATATTCAGCTACTGCTTCAATAAGCTTAGCTCTGTATTCTATCACTGTTTCCCTGATATCCTCAGGTATTTCGACTTCTCTGAACGTCATACCGTGGTCTTCTTCATTCCATACCATGGCAACATTACTGATCAAATCTACTGCACCCATAAATTTTTCCTCAGCTCCGATTGGAACTTGAAGTGGAACAGCATTTGCACCGAGTTTTTCCTTGATATCGTTAACGACATTAAAGAAGTCTGCACCTGATCTATCCATTTTATTTACAAAAGCGATACTAGGTACTCTATACCTCTCAGCAAGTCTCCAGTTAGTTTCAGACTGAGGCTCTACACCATCTACTGCACTAAAAAGAAATACTAATCCATCCAATACTCTAAGAGATCTATTAACCTCTACTGTAAAGTCAACGTGACCTGGAGTATCTATGATATTAAAGTGATATTGAGTAGTTTTGCCCTCTATTGGTTGACCTTGAGTAGTCGGATAACTCCAGTTACAAGTAGTAGCTGCCGACGTAATCGTGATACCTCTCTCTTGCTCCTGCTCCATCCAATCCATCGTAGCCGCACCGTCATGTACTTCACCTATTTTATGGCTTATACCCGTGTAGAATAAGATACGCTCTGTTGTCGTAGTCTTACCAGCATCGATATGTGCTGCGATTCCGATATTTCTAGTATATTTGAGATCTTTTGCCATTGTTATGGTTGTCAGATTTGATAATTGTTAAAAAAATAAACTTCTAATTAAGCCTTGAAGTGTGCAAAAGCTCTGTTAGCTTCAGCCATTCTATGCGTATCTTCACGTCTTTTGACCGAAGCGCCTTCACCTTTACTAGCTGCCATAAGTTCTGCAGATAATTTTTCTGCCATACCTTTACCACTTCTAGCTCTAGAGAACTTAATTATCCATTTCATACCAATAGAAAGTTTTCTTGCTGGTCTGATTTCAGTAGGTATTTGGAAAGTAGCACCACCGATTCTTTTACTCCTAACCTCTACGGCAGGCATAACGTTTTCTAATGCTTTTTTCCATACCTCATGAGGATTTTCAGTCATTCTAGATTCAATTTTGTCCATTGCATCATAGAAAATAGAGTAAGAAACACTTTTCTTACCTTCCCACATCATATTGTTAACAAATTGAGTAACCATGGTATCCCCATAACGTGGATCTGGTGCAAGTACTCTCTTTTTTGGCTTTCTTTTTCTCATCTTACGATAAAGTTATTGATACTTTTAAATGATTATATTACTTCTTAGGTGCTTTTGTACCATATTTAGATCTACTCTGCGTACGCTTAGCAACACCTGCGGTGTCCAATGCTCCTCTGACGATAGTATATCTTACACCTGGCAAATCTTTGATTTTCCCACCTCTTACTAGGACGATTGAATGCTCTTGTAGGTTATGGCCTTCACCTGGTATGTATGCGATTACTTCTATACCATTAGTCATTCTTACTTTAGCAACTTTTCTAAGTGCAGAGTTTGGTTTTTTTGGTGTAGTAGTATAAACTCTCGTACAAACACCTCTTTTCTGAGGGCATGAGTCCAAAGCTCTTGATTTAGAAGCTACTACGACTTTTTCTCTACCTTTTTTTACTAACTGGTTAATAGTTGGCATGTATGAATATTTATTAAAATGCTATGATAATTTAGGAAGAATAGTCTCCCTTCTTTAAAAAGAGACGCAAAGGTATCATTATTTTGTTTAGATAGTATAGCTTTTTACAATATTTTTTAAATAAATTGTTGACCACCAATGAACTTTTATGTCCAATACAATAATTTTGACAGATTGCTAGTCAATTTTTAGCTTAACTAATATTTTTTCAAACCTTAATTTATATAAATCCAGATATGTAAGTATTTAAAATATAGATATAGATGTATTAAATAATATTAGATACAGCTTTTGTTGTCAAATAAACTAAGTTCATTTTATAAATATCAACACGCTATATCGGAACCTAAAATATATTTTTAAAAACATAGATAGATCAACTTCATTTATCATATTCTACAATTTGAAAGTCAATCTTCTAAAAAAATATTCCTTTATAACAAGTTTCAATACACAAATGGTATGAGTAGGTAGAAAATCGGTCATTATTAAAGTTATGTGTCCTAAACAATTATTGCAGGCAAATTAGTACCTTAATAAGGAAGGACTTGATAAAAACTGTCTTGACTAAACGAAATGGTTAATAAAATACAAATGTAAGACCACTGATTAAAATAATTGAGGGAAATAGCATTAGTAAACTATCATTTGTCGAGAAATAAAGCTCGTTGGTCTTAATACTATCCATAAGAGAGTACTATGTATAACATAGTTGTAAAAAATGTATTACCTTTGCATTATATTTGATTATCGAACCTATCATTATAACCAAAATACTCACATAAAACATAAATAAATGGAAGTAAAAATAGAAAATTCAAAAGCTCAGATGCGTAAAGGCGTACTAGAGCTATGTGTGCTTTCGATCATAGGAAATGAGGAAGCATATCCGTCTGACATCATCAATAAGCTGAAGTCATCAAAACTAATCGTAGTAGAAGGTACGCTGTATCCGCTGCTCAATCGGCTGAAAGATAGTGCGCTCCTCGAGTATCAATGGAAAGAATCTAAGGTCGGGCCACCACGCAAGTATTACAAGATGACGAGTATGGGTCAAGATTTTCTGGAAGGACTGCGAGAGACATGGAACGAACTAAATACTGCTGTCAGTGCTGCGCAATCGCTAGAATCGGTAGCAACAGGCACTAACCTAGACGTGATAGACGTCATAAAAGTCAATGTATAAATCAATCATTTTAAAAAACATAAAACCATAATATAATGAACAAGACATTTAATATAAATCTCGGCGGATACCCATTTTCGATAGATGAAGACGCATACAATTACATACAAGAGTACCTGCATACGATCCGCAACCATTTCTCTACTTCTGAGAGCTGCGATGAAATACTGCTAGATATAGAAGTGCGTATGGCAGAGCTCTTTCAGGAACACCTCAAAGGGCGCATGATCATCAGTATGAAAGAGATAGATGAGGTCATCGCTGTGATGGGTAAACCCGAAGACTTCGGCGCAGAAGCTATGGGTGAACATAAGTCATACTATAGCAAGAGACAACGAAAGGCTATACCTATCAATACTGGCAAAAGACTGTTCAGAGATCCTGATGACAAAAAATTGGCGGGTGTGTGCTCGGGTATAAGTGCATACCTTGGGATACATGATCCTGTTTGGGTTCGATTGTTTTTCCTTGCATTGATTTTTGGTGCAGGTGTAGGTCCGATCATGTATCTTGCTATTTGGTTTATGGTACCTGAGGCAGTCACAGCAAGCGATAAGCTATCTATGCGCGGCGAGCCTTCTACTGTTGAGAATATCGCCAAAGTGGTAGAGGAAGAGATCTCGGGGCTCGGCGATAAGATCAATAAATGGACAAAGGATTTTTCTAAAAAGAAGAAGTCTAAATCCAAAGGATACTATTGAGTTGTAATCACTTACACCATTAGTGCATCCATAATATTACTGATATTAGATAAATGAAGCGTAGGCAGATGTGTTTAAAGAAAACTACATTTTGTCTGCGCTTTTTGTTTCGGTAGTGCCATGGCTATAGTTTAGAACAATAGAATATACAACATATTCAAATTAGTATTATTGTAGCTTTCGGCAAGAAGATAACGTCGTATAATGGGGTTTAAAGCCATTGCTTAAAACAATCTAGTCATCTCCCTAAGTCGAGTAGCATTCCAATATACAAAGCAAATAACACTAAAAATCTGCACAATCATGCTTGCCCAAAGCGCATAACTAAAATGAAGATTACCGTTTAGCTTCTGATCAGCTCCTATAAAGATAGCTATGAATCCTGTGATGAAAAGCAATAAAAGGGTTCTGTTATATGATTTCATAAAATGTGATTTTAATTTTTTATAAACAAACAGTTGGGTGGCAAAGTTCGTCTTAATGACTGAATGACAAATCTGTTCCTTTATTTTGGACTTTTTTATAAATACAATTGGTACTACCGCTTTCATAGGCCTTAGCGTTTTGACCTTGCTGGACCGTCAGCAACTCACTTCGTAGGGAATTCCCACTTTTAATAGCTGTCATCTTGTTTCGGAGGAGACTTTTCTCTTCTAATTGATGCTAACTTACTTACATACACCACAAATCTATAGGAGACTTGCGATTTTTCTTACTGTTGCTAACTATGCATTTGA
>Ga0335395_10000047_pt1 | contig 87157 bp, 73 predicted proteins | sample MAT02_FD_205744 | JGI IMG/M metagenome (GOLD analysis project Ga0335395, IMG submission 205744) | Freshwater microbial communities from Lake Fryxell liftoff mats and glacier meltwater in Antarctica - MAT-02 (spades assembly) (version 2) ...
ATGCCTGGATGAGCGACGCACTCGCGCGGCTGCCAACAACCCTCAACCGAGATATCGACACGCTGCTGCCGCTTGAAGGCTGGCAGGCGATCAACCGCTGAGATTCAGCACATCTGCAGCTGCGACGCTAGGTGGCGTGGGCGGATGCTCACCACGGTGGGTGTGCCAAAGTTGAAATCGGCAAATTGCGCACCGGTTACGCCATCGAATAAACGATAGCGGCCAGCGCCGCCGCCGGCGTTGGTCTGGATCGCCATATCGGCCCGACCGTCACCGTTGAAGTCGCTGCCGCCCGAGGCGAAAGCGCCACTTTCGCCGGTCACCAGGGTACGGATGGCGCCCGTGCTGGAGAGCCGGATCAAGGTCTGCGACGCCAAGCCGACGCTGGCACCGGCTCGATAGACAGCTGCGTCGGATACGCCATCGCCATCATAGTCGCCTACCTGCGCGGGATCGTCTCCGACTTGCCCGAGTGGGATTGTCAGCAAGGCGTCGGTGGGGCGACTGGAACGACGCACGAGGAAGGCACCGATGCTTGGCCGATACGCGGTAGCGTCAGCTATGCCGTCGCCATCGAAGTCGCCATCAATGAGACTGTCGGTAGCAACGCCGTGTAGATAGGTGTGTTCGGTGCCGACCAAGGTACCGTCGTTGTCCTTGACTAACCAAGTCAGCGCACCGCCTGCGCCACCGCCGGTGTTGCGGACCACCACGTAGCTGGCAAGACCGCTGCCGGTGTAGTCGAAATAGCTTTTGACGCAGCTACCGGTGACCGCGGACGCGGGGCTGACGGGGCCGGTATTCTCGAAGCCGTCAGCAATACTTCCGCGAACGTATCGATGCTGAGCAGGGCCGAATTCACGAGTCCGGTGTCTCCAACAACAACGTCAGCAACATTTAGCGTCCAGGTACCGTTGACCTGGCCACCGCTAAGGCCCGCGAAAGCGCGATTGAGGAACGTGGCGCAACCGCCCTGATTGGAAAGTGACAGACGACCTCCGGTGCTGGTCCGATAGGTTCCGGGTGGAACCACGTCCTGCGAATTCAGCCCGCTCGTCGCTGCCCACAGATCGGCTCCGGCAACGTCGTCGAACACATAGGCACCGCCGAAATTGGCGAAAACACCGGCGTTGAAGTTGCGTTTAAATCCAGTGCGCGAAAACAGCACCAGACGTGCCGTACCGCCCGGCGAAATCAGCGTCGCCCGCAAGTCGCCAACGAAGGTGTGGGTGAGATTGACGGTGATCCGCAGCCTGCCAACGGAAGGTCTGATCCCCGATACGCTGAACGGGATGTTGACGCCGGCCGGCACGTTGTCCGGAATCGCGGCGCCGGCGCCGGCAAAATCGGCGGCGGAAGCGCCCGTCGAAGCCCACAGCAAACCGGCCGCCATCAATGCAGCCCTACACATTTGAAACCCTGCGTGCCGATCCATTGAACCCGCCAATTCGACGACTCATCAAGCCGCCTTCCAGGCGGAAGCGGCGGCCATCCAGGTGCAACATCTTTTTGACTCTGCACCTTGTGGAACGGAAAAGTGAAGCGGAATCTGCCAGCTTCGGCAAACACCACGGACCGGAAAAATTACACACGCACGCTTCATCTGCCACAGCACGGCTTTTGAGGCCGCCGCGCCCGGCGGCGGTTCGTCGCGCAGCGCTGGACGAAGTGTGCGCCGAGCGCACTCGACGCATCAGCGCCAGTCGGGTATGCGCTGCTGATGTCGCGGTCACGCGGTGCTGTCTTCGACGCGAGCTGCGCCAGCGCTGGCACGAGGCGCTAGCGCTTTGGCACATCGACCGAGGGCAGCGACCCACGCCGCTCACTTTCGCGACGAAAGCCTCGACGCCGAGCACGCAGTGCCCGCTGCCCTCGGGCTCCAGCGTCTGGCCCACGCCGACGACCGGGAAGCGAGCTCAGTGCGGCGCGCGGCCGGCGCGAAGCGGCCGAACATGTACACCGTGAGACCTGCGGCCAAGCCCGGCTCAGGTGCGGCAGAGGTTGAGCAGAGGTTCGGCATCGCCCAACGGAACGGCAGAGCTTCCCCACCGCTGGTCGCCGGCACAGCAACAGACGCCAGCGCAGACCCTCCTCAGCACGATGTAGTGCTGCAGCTCGGTGAGGTGGCGATCCGCATTGACCAGAATCAACCTGCAGCGCCGCTGCAGCGCGTGCCGCACCCGCCGGCGGCCACCGATGAAACTCTGCGAGTACGTGCTGTTGACCTGACGCATACCGTGCAACAGCGCGGGCGGCTCGGTCTCAATTCGCGCCTGCAGACGGTGGTTTGCTCAGATTCGGATTCCCTCGCCCGGGCCGCAACGCGCAGAAGGCGCTGCGCAGGCGACGGCACATAACAGCGCGGCCCGGCAAAAGCCGGGCCGCGCTTCCAGCTAAGCCAATCTCAGACAATCAGCTCACGGAAACTGCCCGACCTGCTGGTTGACATTGTTCGGCAGCACGCCGAGCTCGGTCTGCACGTAGTTGCGGACCAGGTTCTGGATCGTGGTACTGCTGTGCGGGGTGCCGCTGGTGGCCCAGAACCAGTACGCGCGGGGCGTTGGCGCGCTGACGCCGGCGCTACAGACGTAGTTGCGGGTGACCGCCGCGAGATAGGCCGAACTGTCGACGCCGGCCCAGCTCTTACTGTCGCCGCCGTAGCCACGGCCGTACACCTTGGCCTGGGTGTTGAGCTCGAACAGATGGGTCTGGTTCGGAAGCAGCTGGATCGACGAGCTGTTGGCGGTGTCCCAGGCGACGAACATGTCCTGATGATGGCTGCTCGGGCTGCCCTCTCGCTTCACCAGGCCAAACAGCGCGGTGAGGGTCTCATTGATCAAATCGCCCTCCAGCAGCGCGCCGGCACCCGAGCCGTCGGTCGCGACCACCAGCCCGACCTGAGCGGCCGTAGTCAGCACCTGGATGATCGCCTGCGAGTTCCAGTTGCTGGCGGTGAAGCCGGACACGGCAACGCCCTTGGAGAACAGGGTCGCCATGGGCGGGGTGCCCGGCGGGTCGTACTTCAGCTGCGCCAAGTCGGAGGCCACGGCGCGCGCCTCATTGTTCCAGGGTCCACCGTAGGCAACCTGCTGGCGCACGCGGCTGGCGTATTCCACGCGCACATCAAGGTCGCCGCTGCAGGTCTTGCCCGTGCACTCGACACCGCCGGGCTGGCCGTTCCGGGTGCACAGCATGCGCACCCGCATATGGCTGTAGTTGGTACCCTTGATACGGTCGACTTCCCAGGTGTTGTGGCGGCTGCGGCGATAGAAATTCATGTCCTTGGCGGCGCCGCGGGCGCCGACGTAGTAGTTCAGCTGCTGCTCTTTTCTAACAGGCCAGCCCCAGCTATGAGAATAGTTCTCGTTGATCTCGGTCTGCCACGGGTCGGGCTGGTGCGGGAAGGTCAGCACGGTCCAGCAGGCGCAGGGATTGAGCGGCCAGGGCCTGATGCCGCCGATCAGCCGACGCGCCTCTTCCTCCAGCACCGGGTCGCGCAGGTCTGCGACAAAATCCAGCAGGGCCACGCCGCGGCTGGCCGGGCTGGGGGTTTCGCGCTCGATTTCTGCGGCGATCTGCGGGAAGCGCGTGTCCACGAATTCAGCCAGGGTGAGCTTGGCGCTGCGCAGGCCCGGCTCCGACTGGAAGGCCTGGTACTCGGCATCGCGCGCTGACATCAGGTAGGCCAGCACTTCGGCATCGTTCTGCGCCTCGGGCGGGAGCGTCAGCAGAATTTCGGCGGCGGCCTGCGGGTAGGCCTCGCCGAGATAGTCCAGCAGCGAACGGCCGCGCAGATAGGCGCGCAGCTCGACGACGTAGGCGTGGATGACCTCGGGATGAGCCTCCAGCAGCGCGGCTTCGAGACTGTTCAGGGGCTCCGACCAGCTCTCCAGCGCCTGCATCAGCGGCTCGGAAACGATGTGGGATTCACCGTCGCCGCCGTCCGTGCCCTTGGCGAAAGCTGCCGGCACGAGCAACATCGCGAGCAGGCCACACAGCGAGCGCAAGGCTCGTGGTTTGGGTGATGAAGAACGCATGGGACTCTCCAATAGGTGCGCGTGCATGGCCACCGACGTGGCTGGGCGGCGCGCGAGTTTGCTGCGGAATTGCAGCGGTCTTCACGCTAGGAGGTGGCCCTCAACGGGGAAAGGAACGAATTGGGACGATCACGGGTCGTCGCCGCGGTCGGGCTGAATTCGTATCGCAGGCAAGTGCGGGCGGATTCGGGCGTTTTGTCGATTGCTCCCGCGCGTTCGTGACCGCGCTCACAGCTTCCCGCTGGATCAAGCCCTGTGGGCTGCGATTCTTGCGGCAGCTGCACGATCGCGCAGGCGCCGCCGATAATGGGCGATGCCCCGCCTCCCCTACTGGCGCTTGTCCGCCGTCTACTTCAGCTACCACGCGGCGATCGGCGTGTTCACGCCCTACTTCGCGCGCTGGATGGAGGGCCTGGGGCACGGCGCCTTCGCCATCAGTGCGCTGTTCGCGCTGTGGTACGGCACCCGCGTTGTTGGGCCGCCGCTGTTCGCACATCTCGCGCGCGGCTCCAAGCGTCCGAAGCGCTGGCTGCTGGGCGGCCTGTGGGCGTCGGTCATCGGCTTTTTGGGCTTCTTCAGCGCTGAGCACCTGTGGGTTCTCGCGCTGTCGATGGCGGTCTTCAGTCTTTTCTACAACGCCATCCTGCCGCAGCTCGAGGCCTTCACCCTGGCCGGGCTCGGCCCGCGCAAGCACGACTACGGCCGAGTCCGGCTGTGGGGCTCGCTGGGCTTCATCGTGCTGGCGGTCGGCTATGGCTGGCTGCTGCAGCACGGCGACGCGCCCGACCTTCCGTGGATGATGGGGGCCGGACTGCTGGCCACCGCGCTGGTCACCCACGCCCTGCCCGCGCAGGGACGCCGGCTTCCGGACGAGCCCGCGCCCATTCCCGCGGGCCTGTTTGAGCTGCTGAAGCGGCCGGGCGTGGCGCCCTTCATCGGCGTCGTCATGCTGACCCAGATCAGCTTCGGCTCGTACTACCTGTTTTTTACTTTGCAGCTGGAGCGCCATGGCCACAACACCGATGTGGTCGGCCAGCTGTGGGGGCTTGGGGTGATCGCCGAGATCATCCTTTTCATGTACGCCGGCAGCCTGCTGCGCCGAGTCAGCGCCCAGCGCATCCTGCAGATCACGCTTGTGGTCACGGCCGCGCGCTGGCTGAGCATCGCCCTGCTGCCGCAGTCGCTGGCGCTGATGATCGTGGTGCAGCTCGCGCATGCGATCGGCTTCGCCGCTTTCCACGTGGCCTGCATGCAGCGCATCGTCGAGCTGTTCCCGGATGACGACCGCGTCGGCGGTCAGAGCCTGATGTACAGCCTTGGCTCGGGCGTCGGCGGCGTGCTTGGCGCGATGATCGCCGGCAGCCTGTGGAGCGCCGGCGGCGGCGCCTGGGCGTTCGCGGCCGCAGCCGCCATCGCAAGCCTGGCGCTGCTGCCCGCCATGCGTCGATTCGGCGGAGAACCCCGCCCGAGCGAGGCTTGATCTGCGCTGGCCGGATGTGCACAATGCGCGGCTTCGGGCGGTTAGCTCAGCGGTAGAGCATTGCCTTCACACGGCAAGGGTCGCAGGTTCGATCCCTGCACCGCCCACCAAATAACCATTTCTTTTCAGTGGCTTTGGAAACACTAAGGCCCCGCAGTGCGGGGCCTTTTTTTTGCTGTTCTGCACCGGGTCTGCAAAACCGTGCGGACGCGCTGAACTTAGATCCGTTCGATCCGCACCTGGCGGCCGCCGGAGATGACGAACAGCACCCTGCCGGTCTGCCGCTCGCACTCCCAGCGCTCGCCGAGGTCGGCGCCCTGCGCGTTTACCAGGGTGACCACTCGAAACGGCTTGCCGCAGGTGCGCAGCTTGGTCATAGGCGCGCCCACCGTGATGACGAACTGCCCGCAGGCTTCCGAGTGCGATCTGCTGGCCTTCCATGCGATTGCGCTGTCCGCCCACCAGTTGCGTCAAATAGAAAATGACCTAGCCAGAAAGGGCTGTCCTCGCGGGCGGCCCTTTCTGCTGCGGGCCTTGCGCCGTCAATCGGGCTTCAGGCACGCCATCAGGTGAACATCCGCATACGTCCCTGCGCGCAGCGCGTAGCCTCGCGCCGTGCCCTCTGCGACAAAGCCCTGCGCCTTGAACAGGGCCTGCGCGGCCGTATTGTCCGTGTACACCTCAAGCTCGATACGGCGCACACCGGCCCAGCCAAAGGCCAGCTCTTTGGCGGCCTCGACAAGCGCAGCGCCGACGCCTCGACGGCGCGCGCTTTCGTCTACGGCGAGGCCGATATTGCCGACATGACGACGCCGCGGGCTTTCATGGATGTCGAGCCCGATCTGCCCGAGCATCTGCCCCGCCTCCTCTGCCATCAGGCTGTAGAAGTGCCTGTGCAGCCGACCGAGGCGCTGCTGCCACAGCTCCGCGCTGGGGTAAGGCAGCTGCAGGGTGTTGGCGTACACCGAGGGCTGCGCATACAGCGCGCGGATCGCCTCGATGTCGCGCGGCTCGCTGTGTCGAATATGCATGCGCGCCAGCATGCCCAAGTGCCGGCAGCTCCTGCAACATGGTCGGGAGAGCTCGGCTATGCTCCGGGATCTCGCTGGACCCCGGAAACTCCCATGCTGGCTGACCTGATCAAGCGCCTGCTTGGACGCGTGCCAATCGCGCGCAATTGCAGTGACGAAGCCTTCGCGACCCTCAATCGAGAAGCGCCGATCAGGCCGATCGAGGGCGAAGGCCCGGGCGCGACCGAGCTGAAACCGGCCGAGGGTTTTGTCTGTCGCGAGACGGTGCTCGGGCGGGATCAGCGAGTCGCCGCCTACTACTTTCTGCTACAGCAGGGCACGCGCAATCGGCTGGTTGATCGCAGCCGGCGCATTCATCACGTCTACACCGAAGTGCTGGTGCGCAACCTGATCAAGATGGATGTTGCGCGCCTGCTCGGGCACCGGCTGGCCTTCTTCGACATCCCCGATTCTTTTCTCGGGCACGAGGCAATGCGGCTGCTGCCGCCGCAAACGGCCGTACCGGTGCTGACCTGCCTGCCCGGAGCGGGCGGGCCAAACCAGGCAAAGCTGCTGGAACAGATCGCTGAGCTGCGCAAGGCAGGCTTCCGATTCGCCGCTAACGCCAATGTGCTGGGCACGCCGCAGGCCTTTCTGCTGGCTGCGGTGGATTTCGTCATCGTGCCGGCGGACAGCACCGACCCCAAACAGCTGCGCGACTTCACCGCGATGCTGGCGGCGGCGGGCGCCAAGCGCCAGTGGATGGCCAAGCAGCTGCCCAGCTACGACGAATTCCAGCTGTGCCAGTCGCTCGGCGCGCAGCTGTTCCAGGGGCCCTTCATCACCCGCCGCGAGGACTGGAGCAACAACAGCCTGGGGCCGAACTCGGCGCGCATCGCCGATCTGCTGTCACGCCTTCGGCGTGACGCCGAAATGGCTGAGATCGCCGGCGTGCTCAAGCAGGATCCTGCGCTGTCCCTGCGGCTGATGCGCTATATCAATTCAGCGGCCATCGGCCTGCGCGAAGAGATCACCTCGATCGAACGCGCGCTGATGCAGCTGGGCCGCGAAAAACTCTATCGCTGGCTGTGCCTGCTGCTGTACGGCGCAGATGCCGGCAACCCGGCCGCTTCGGCGCTGCTGGAATCGGCGCTGGTGCGCGCGCGCATGATGGAGCTGCTGGGCGAAGCGCGACCGGTCAGCGAGCGCGACGCGCTGTTTCTGGTCGGCCTGCTGTCGCTGGTGGATGCGGTGCTGAAGGTGCCGATGGAGGTGGCGCTGGCACAGCTCGCCACCTCGTCGGAAATCCAAGCCGCGGTGGCGCGCGGCGAGGGCCCGATGGGACAGATGCTGCAGCTGGTTATCGCCTGCGAGAGCGCCGATCCGACCGCACTGGAAGTGGCCGCGAGCCGCTGCGAAATTCGCGCCGAGACCGCCAGCAGCGCGCACATGGAGGCACTGGCCTGGGCGCTTGAAGTCACCCGCGAATGAGCCCGCACGCGCCCGCACGCGCCCGTAGCTGAACCTGCTGAGTATCAAAAATCCAGCGCCGACACGGTGCGCTAGGGGCTGCTGCCGGCGCTGGCGGCGGCCGTGGTCGCGCTGCTGCTGCCAGACATCTCTGGCGCGGGCTGCCGCAGCCGCTGGGCCATCTCCTGCTGGGGCCCGTTGGCGATGTTCTGCCTGACCTATCTTGGAACTGCTGCGATCAACCTGGCGCCGGCGTCGCTCGGCTGGCGCATCGACCGCCTGCTGCATTCGCACCTGCAGCGCTGGGGCACGGGTCTGTATGGGCTGATCACGCTCTCTATGGGCTGATCACGCTCTCTTTCTTTCTGCCCCTGGAGCTGCGCTCCGCGCTGCAGAGCCTGAGCGAGAGCGACCTCGGCGACAGTTTCCTGCGCGAGCTGCTGCGCGACTGGGTCCTCAGCTTCAGCCTGGACAGCCTGCGCAACGCGATCATGGCGGTGACCTGGCCGGCTGCGGTGATCCGGGAGCACGGCTGGCAGGGTTCGCTGGCGCTGTTTGGCGCCTGTTCAACGGTGTTCGGCGCGGGCAAGCGCGGGCTGCCTGAGTCCGCGCGCGGCGACACCGATCAGACGACACGCTGAAGCGCGTGCGGCTTGGCAGCGCGTACGGCCTGCACAAGCCGCCGCTGCTCGCGGGTTGCTTATGCAGACGGCAGGCTGACCGCGGAGCGATCAGCAGGCTTCGCGACTCGCCGCCACCGCCAGCCACAGAGCAGACGAATCAAAAGCCGGGCTACTCGACGACCCGGCAGGTGGTTTCAGACGGCAGACGCTTGATCGCCGGCACCCGGCAGCCGTTACTGGGTAGGCCAACCACTAGCAGCAGGTACGGCATCTCGTTTTTCGGCCGCTCCAGCAGCTCGTTCAAGAAGCCCATCGGGCTCGGCGTGTGGGTAAGCGTCGCCAAGCCGACCCGATGCAGGGCGGCGATCAGCATGCCGCAGGCGATGCCGGTGGACTCGTGCGGGTAGTAGCGCTTCTGCTTCGCGCCCTCAGAGTCGACTGCGAATCGCTCGTAGAACACCGCGATCAGCCAGGGCGCGCTTTCGAGAAAGGGCTTGTGCGCATTGGTACCCAAGGGCGTGAGCGCGTTCAACCATTCCTCCGGCGCTCGGTGGCTGTAGAACTCGCGCTCCTCGGCTTCAGCGGCCACTCGAATCCGCGCCTTCAGGCTGGGGTTGGACACCGCCACAAACCGCCAGGGCTGCTGGTTGGCGCCGCTCGGCGCGCTGCAGGCCGCGCGCAGGCAGTGCTCGATCACCGTGCGAGGCACCGGCTCGGCTGAGAAATCCCGCACCGTGCGGCGCGTCTGCAGTTCGTCTGCGAACTCAGTGGCGCGCTGCAGCTGCTGCTCGGCGGCGTAGTTCGGCAGCGCAGGCAGGGCGATCGTGTCGGCGACGAAAGTCATGGGTGTGGGGTCTCATACGCGGCAGCCGCAAACAATAGCCGAGCCGGGCCTCTGCGGCCAATCCTGGTGCAGCCTGCGTTGCCTCACCCGAGGCTCAGCCGGCTGAACGCAGGCCGCAGGGCCGACCCCGCAGTGACGCTGCCGATGCGGGCTGGTCCACAATCCGCCACTCGCGCCGCGAAACTGTAGCCCAAGCACCGGAACGGCCGCGGGGCACTGCTTGGGCTGCGGGCAAGTTGGTCCTGCAGCACATCCGCCCACTGCCGCCCTGCCCCGCAGCGCCCACGTTGCGCTGTCGAACATATCGACATCAGCAGTTGCCGGGCCTGCTCTCGATGCTCGTCTTGAGTCTGCTGCCTGGCCTGCTGCTGGCGCAGTCGCATTTCCCGGCGCGCCGATGACTCGCTGCAGCCTGCCGGCCCTGCGCCTGGCCGCGGCCAGTGCGGCCGTCGACAGCGGCGAGGCCATCCCGAACATCAACGACGGCTACAGCGGCAGCGCGCCGGACCTGGGTGCCTTCGAGCGCGCAGCGGCGCCGCCGCCCGCGGCCGGGCAGATTTTCGGCGACAGCTTCGAGAGCTGAAGGAACGCCCGCCGCGGACTCACGATTGGCGACTGCACGGCCAGCTCCGCCACGCCCGGATCGCGTCGGCCATTATCGCGGCCGACGTGATCGCGGCAGCACTGATCGCGGCGTAACCCGAACGCAGACGGCCGCTGGATCGCTCCACCGGCCGTCTGCGTTTTTCTACTTGAGTGTCCTAAACCGGCGCCGAACTTAGGCGCTGACCGCCTTGGCCTCGACCGCGTAGTCGTCGATCTGATCGAAGTTCATGTAGCGATAGATCTCATCGCTGCTGGCGGCCAGTACGCCGACCTCGGCCATGTATTCCTCGCGGGTCGGGATGCGGCCCAGCCGCGAGCAGATCGCCGCTAGCTCGGCTGAGCCCAGGTAAACGTCGGTGTTGCGGCCCAGACGATTCGGGAAGTTGCGGGTCGAGGTCGACATCGCGGTGGCGCCCTCGCGAATCTGCGCCTGGTTGCCCATGCACAGCGAGCAGCCCGGCATTTCCATGCGCGCGCCGGCGTTGCCGAAGGTGCCGTAGTGGCCTTCCTTGGTCAGTTCGGCGGCGTCCATCTTGGTGGGCGGCGCCACCCACAGGCGAGTCGGGATATCGCGCTTGCCTTCGAGCAGCTTGGCCGCGGCTCGGAAGTGGCCGATGTTGGTCATGCAGCTGCCGATAAAGACCTCATCGATCTTGGCGCCGGCGACATCGGACAGGGTTTTGGCATCGTCCGGATCGTTCGGACAACAGACAATCGGCTCAAGGATTTCGGCAAGGTCAATCTCGATCACCGCCGTGTACTCGGCGTCGGCATCGCTCTCCAGCAGCTGCGGATTGGCCAGCCACTCTTCCATCTTCTGGATGCGCCTGCTCAGCGAGCGGGCGTCGGCATAGCCCTCCTTGATCATCCACTTCAGCAGGGTGATGTTCGAGGTCAGGTATTCGATGATCGGCGCCTTGTCGAGCTTGACCGTGCAGCCGGCGGCCGAGCGTTCCGCCGAGGCGTCGGCCAGCTCGAAGGCCTGCTCGATTTTGAGCTCCGGCAGGCCTTCGATTTCGAGGATGCGGCCGGAGAAAATATTCTTCTTGCCCTTCTTCTCGACGGTCAGCAGGCCAGCCTTGATCGCATACAGCGGAATCGCATGGACCAGATCACGCAGGGTCACGCCCGGCTGCATCTGGCCCTTGAATCGCACCAGCACCGACTCCGGCATGTCCAGCGGCATCACGCCGGTGGCGGCGGCAAACGCAACCAAGCCGGAGCCGGCCGGAAAGCTGATGCCGATCGGGAAGCGGGTGTGGCTGTCGCCGCCGGTACCGACGGTGTCGGGCAGCAGCATGCGATTGAGCCAGCTGTGGATGATGCCGTCGCCGGGGCGCAGCGAGATGCCGCCGCGAGTCGAGATGAAGTCCGGCAGGGTGTGATGGGTTTTGACGTCGACCGGCTTCGGATATGCCGCGGTGTGGCAGAAGCTCTGCATCACCAGGTCCGCCGAAAAACCCAGGCAGGCCAGATCTTTCAGCTCATCGCGGGTCATCGGGCCGGTGGTGTCCTGCGAGCCCACCGAGGTCATCTTCGGCTCGCAGTAGGTGCCCGGGCGCATGCCTTGGCCTTCCGGCAGGCCGCAGGCGCGCCCCACCATCTTCTGCGCCAGCGTGAAACCCTTGCCGGAGTCGGCCGGGTTGTGCGGCAGGCGAAACAAGGTCGAGGCCGGCAGGCCCAGCGATTCGCGCGCGCGGGCGGTCAGGCTGCGGCCGATGATCAGCGGGATGCGGCCACCGGCGCGCACCTCATCGAACAGCACCTCGGACTTGACCTGGAACTGGGCGATCACCGCACCGTCCTTCAGCGCCTTGCCCTCGTAGGGGCGCAGCTCGACCACGTCGCCCATCTCCATCTGCGAGACGTCGAGCTCGATCGGCAGGGCGCCGGCGTCTTCCATGGTGTTGTAGAAGATCGGCGCGATATTGCTGCCGAGGCAGACGCCGCCGAAGCGCTTGTTGGGGATAAACGGAATGTCTTCGCCGGTCCACCACAGCACTGAGTTGGTGGCGGATTTGCGCGAGGAGCCGGTGCCGACCACGTCGCCAACGTAGGCAACCAGATGGCCGTTCTGCTTGAGATCCTCGATCTGCTGGATCGGGCCGCGCTTGCCGTCCTCCTCCGGCTTGAAGGCCGCGCCTTCGCGGGTGTTCTTCAGCATCGCCAGGGCGTGCAGCGGGATGTCCGGCCGCGTGGTGGCGTCAGGCGCAGGGCTCAGGTCATCGGTGTTGGTTTCGCCCGGCACCTTGAACACGGTGAAGGTCAGGCTTTCGGGCACTTCCGGGCGCGAGGTGAACCACTCGGCCTCGGCCCAGCTGGCGATCACCGCCTTGGCGTTGGCGTTGCCGGCCTTGGACTTTTCCTCGATGTCGTGGAAAGCGTCGAAGATCAGCAGGGTGTTCTTGAGCGCGCCGGCGGCGACGCCACCGATCTCGGCATCGTCCAGCAGTTCGATCAGCGGGTGCACGTTGTAGCCGCCGAGCATGGTGCCGAGAAGTTCGGTGGCGCGGGCGCGGCTGATCAGCGGCTGGGTTTCGGTGCCGTGGGCGATCGCGGCAAGGTAGCTGGCCTTGACGTGGGCCGCGTCATCCACGCCGGCCGGCACGCGCTCGCTCAGCAGATCAAGCAGAAACTCCGCCTCACCGGCCGGCGGCGCTTTCAGCAGCTCGATCACCTCGCTGGTCTGGACGGCGGTCAGCGGCAGCGGCGGCACACCCAGCGCGGCGCGCTCGGCGACGTGGTGGCGATAGGCTTCAAGCATGGGGAGGTTCCTTACTGGTATTAGGCGCCGCGCAACCAAGCAGCCGGCCGCCTGAGCGGCCGGTCGCTGCGCGATGGGGCAAGAGGACGGGCCAGCAAGCGCAGGCCGCACGTGCAGGAACCGCCCTCAAGGCCGCCAATTTTCGCGCGCACGGGCCGCCGCCGCAATACGCCTTTGGATGGAGAGGCGCACAGACCCACGCGGAGGACGACGAGGCAGGCGCCCCGCCGTCGCAGTGCAGGCCTACTTCTGCACCCAGCTGCCGCCGGCGTCCTGGAAGTTCCAGCCGGCGCGGGCGCTGCTGATCCACTGCCGGGCAAAGGTCTCGCGGATCTGCTCCTCCCACTCCGGGTGACCGTTGGCGACGGCGATCTCACGATAGACCGCATTGCGATCGCGGTTGTCGTCGGCCACCGCCTGATTCAGCGCGGCGCGATCACGCAGCGGGACTTTGGCAGCATCGCGGACGCTGATGGTGCCGTCGCGGGCAAGGCCCAGAGCGCCGGAATCGAAATGCGGCGCCAGGCTGCTCTGGAAGCGCTGGGCCATGCGTGACTGGATGGCCTGGATGGCCGGAGTGCGGATGTTGATGTCGGCGCTCTGCGCGTGCGCTCGGGGAATCAGGAAGTTCAGCACGGTGACGCCGAGTGCCGCCATGCCGCCGCCGCTCTCAAACCCGTCGCTCTTTTCGGCCGGCACGGCGTCCTCACCGATCACCTTCTCAACGAACTCGCGGGCCGCCTCCTGCGCTTCGGCAGCGGGGAAATACACGTTGATCGTGACGCAGGCCGACAAAGTCAGCAGGGCCGCAGCAGCGGCGATCTTCAGCGGATTCAGCATGGCGAGCTCCGGAATCACAGGGTTCGATGAGCATAACCGCTGGCAGCAAAAGTTCAGCGGACAGCGCCAGCCGGCGTTCAGTGGGATTGGCGGCGAGGACGGAGGCCGCGGCGTTGGGCTTCGCTTTCGCTCAGCGCCAACCTACCTACTTCGATGCGGCGCACCGGACGCCGAGCACCGCCTTTGTAGGTTGGTGCTGAGGCGAAGCCGAAGCCCAACGGCGCAGGAATCGGGATTCGTGTCGAGGGCGGAGGCCGCGACGTTGGGCTTCGCTTTCGCTCAGCGCCAACCTACCCGCTTCGATGCGTCTCGCCGCACGCCGAGCCGCTTTTGTAGGTTGGCGCTGAGCCGAAGGCGAAGCCCAACGCCGCAGAGATCGAATCTCGCGGCGAGGGCGGAGGCCGCGCTGTTGGGCTTCGCTTACGCTCAGCGCCAACCTACCCGCTTCGATGCGTCTCGCCGCACGCCGAGCCGCTTTTGTAGGTTGGCGCTGAGCCGAAGGCGAAGCCCAACGCCGCAGAGATCGAATCTCGCGGCGAGGGCGGAGGCCGCGCTGTTGGGCTTCGCTTACGCTCAGCGCCAACCTACCCGCTTCGATGCGTCTCGCCGCACGCCGAGCCGCTTTTGTAGGTTGGCGCTGAGGCAAAGCCGAAGCCCAACGGCGCAGAAATCGGGTGTTGTGGCGAGGGCGGAGGCCGCGGCGTTGGGCTTCGCTTTCGCTCAGCGCCAACCTACCCGCTTCGATGCGGCGCACCGGACGCCGAGCGCCGCCTTTGTAGGTTGGCGCTGAGGCGAAGCCGAAGCCCAACGGCGCAGGAATCGGGATTGGCGGCGAGGGCGGAGGCCGCGACGTTGGGCTTCGCTTTCGCTCAGCGCCAACCTACCCGCTTCGATGCGGCACACCGGACGCCGAGCCGCTTTTGTAGGTTGGTGCTGAGGCAAAGCCGAAGCCCAACGGCGCAGGGATCGGGACTGACAACGCGGCCGACCGACAGCGTCGCCATCAGAACCATTCGTCCCGCATAACGAATGCGGAGTCCTCGAAGCCCGATACCAGGCTGATCGCGTGCATCGCGTGCGGCAGCTCCTGATGCAGGAAGAAGCGGCAGGTCTGCAGCTTGCCGCGGTAGAAGTCCTCCAATCCGCGCCCAACCGTCAATGCGGCCTGCGCACACAGAGCCTGCCGCAGCCACAACCAGCCGACCACCAGATGCCCAGCCGCAGTCATGTAGTGGCTGGCGTTGGCCAGGGCCAGGCCAGCCTCGCCGCGCTGCAGGCGGGAGCCCACGCTGGCCGCGGTCACGCCAACCTTTTGCGCCAGCACCCGCAGCAGCACCGCCGCGTCTACCCAGTCGGGATGATCGGATGCCTCGCCGAGCGTCGCTTCGATCGTGTAGATAAGGCTGCGCAAGCCAGCGCCATTTTCGGCCATCGCTTTCCGCGCCAGCAGATCGATCGCCTGGATGCCGTTGGTGCCCTCGTGAATCGGGTTGAGCCGGTTGTCGCGCCACAGCTGCTCGACCGGATACTCGCGGGTGTAGCCGTAGCCGCCCAGCACCTGGATGGCGTGATCGGAGGCGATCACACCGTATTCGGATGACCAGGACTTGACGATCGGCGTGAGCAGGTCCAGCAGGCGGCCAGCGTCCTCGCGCTGTTCGGGCTCGACCGCGTGCGCCTTGAGGTCCACGAGAGTCGCCGCGTACAGGCACAGCGCATAGCCGCCTTCGACGAAGGCGCGCTGCCGCAGCAGCAGCCGGCGCACGTCGGCGTGCTCGATGATCGGCACCTGCGGCGTCGCCGGGTCGCGCTGCGCCAGCGCCCTGCCCTGGCGCCGCTCGCGTGCGTAGGCGAGCGAATACAGATAGCCGCGATACGCCAGCATGATCGCCCCGATGCCGACCCCGATGCGGGCCTCGTTCATCATGTGGAACATCGCCGCGAGGCCCTGATGCGGCTCGCCGACCAACTCGGCCACGCACTCACCGCGCTCGCCAAATTTCAGCACGGTGTTGACGATGCCGCGCTGGCCGAGCTTGTGGTTCAGGCCCGCCAGCTGCACGTCGTTGCGCTCACCGACCGAGCCGTCTGCGCCGATATGGTTGCGCGGCACCGCGAACAGGCTGATGCCGCGGGTGCCGGCCGGCGCGCCTTCGATCCGCGCCAGCACCAGATGGATGATGGTCTCGCCCAGGGTGTGCTCGCCGCTGGAGATCCACATCTTCTGGCCTTCCAGCCGGAAACCGCCGTCCGGCAACGGAATCGCGCGGGTGCGGATGTCGCCCAGCGAGCTGCCGGCCTGCGGCTCGGACAGACACATCGTGCCGAAAAAGCGCCCGGACAGCAGCGGCTCGGCATAGCGACGGATCTGCTCGGCGCTGCCGTGCGCCAGCAGCAGATGCGCGGCGCCGCGGGTCAGCAGGCCGTAGCCCGCGGCGGCCGTATTGGCGCCCATGAACAGGCCGTCGCAGGCCAGGGCCACGGTATACGGCAGGCCCAGGCCGCCGTGTTCGGGTGAGGCTGAGGCCGCGTTGAAGCCGCCCTCGGCGTAAGCGGCGGTCACCCTGCGGGTGGATTCCGGTAGCTCTACGCCGGCGTCGACAAAGCGCGGCTCCTCGCGATCAGCCTCCGCGGCCTGCGGCAGGAACACCTCCACCGCGAGCTGATGCGCCGCCGCCATCACCGCTTCGACCGATTCGGCATCGTGTGCCGCGAACGCCGGCAGGCCCAGCAGACGGTCGAGGCCCAGCACGTCCTCAAGCATGAAGCGCTGATTGCGCAGATCGACCAGGGGGCTTGCGGGCATCAGCAGAAATCCATGCGGTAATCGAGGCAGAAGCCTAGCAAGCCGTGCGCAAGCACGATCAACAGGCGTGTATTTGCGCACGCAAAGGCTGCAGCGCCTGCGGCGGACGCGGCGTGCACGGCCGCCGCTCGGTGCACGAACTGATGGAGATCACGCCGGAGATCCGGCGCCTGATCGTGCCCGGCGCGGACGCCGACCGCATCCATGAAGTGGCGCTCAGCCAGGGCATGCGCTCGATCACGCAATCCGCGCTGGCGCTCGCTCGCCAGGGCGAGATTTCGCTTGCAGCAGCATATCGAGTGCGCACCGACTAGAATCAGCGCTCTATGCGCCCGTCTTGGGGCCTGATTGATCCGGAGTTTTCGCATGCAGTTTGACGCCCTTTTCGACCACGCCAGCGCCCTGCCCACGGTGCCCAAAGTGGTGCAGGAGTTGATCAGCAGTCTGGACGATGACGCGGTGTTGATCGGCGAACTGGCGCAGAAGATTGCCGCCGATCCGGTCCTCTCCGCGCGCCTGCTGCGGCTCGCGAACTCCGCCTACTACCGCCCGCCGCGGCCGATCGGCAGTATCGACGAGGCCCTGCGCATGCTGGGGTTTTCGACCGTGCGCACGCTGGTCATCAGCGCCGGCCTCACCGGCAGTTTCCGCCCGATACCGGGGCTGGAACTCGCTGCGTTCTGGCGCTACAGCATGAAGGCCGCGGTGATCGCCCGCTGGCTGGCCGCAAAGGTCGATGTCGACCCCAACCAGGCGTTTACCGTGGGCCTGATGCACGCCATCGGCCAGCTGGTGATGCACGCCGCGATGCCCGAGAAAATGCTGGCGGTGGCGCGCGTGGCCGGGCCCTTCGACCCGCGTCGGGGAGACGTCGAGCGCCACTCCTTCGGCTTCAGCTTCTCGGCGGTGGGCGTTCGCCTGGCCGAGCTGTGGCGCTTTCCGAACGCCTACATCGCTGCCCTAACCCAGTGGCAGGACCCGCTGGAAACCCCGGAGCTCGACCGCTTGGCGGCGGTGATCCATCTCGCCGCCTGGCGCGCCCGCTGCGACGAGAATTCGCTCAGCCCCGATGAGATCGCCGGCACGCTCCCGCTGCAGGTGCTGGAAGCCCTGGGCCTGGATGAAGAGTTGATCGAGGACATGCCCAGCCCGCGCGAGCTGGCGTCGGAGTTCGATGCGCTGCTCGGATAGGCAGTCCATACGCGTGCCGTGGTCGCGTGTGCCGCTGCCGCCCGCCCGCCGGCGTAGGGGCTGAGGCCTACAGCTTCAGCGCAGCAGCTGCACGGCTGACTCTCCCAGCCGCAGCACCGGATAGCGCATGAACTCGGCGTCGAAGTACGGGCTGCGCTCGTAGAAATAGCGCAGCCGCGCGCGCGGGTCGGCGGCGAACTCGGCGTCACCCGCCAAGCGCGCTTCGAAGTCGGCTTTCAGCGCGGGATCGCGCGCCAGCATCTCGCGCCCCATCGCCTCCATCACTCGCGCTTCGGCGTACTCCTTCTCCTCGAAGATCGCGTCGAAGAAGCCCCAGCGCAGGAAGCTGTCGGGCGAGCCCGGCTCCAGCAGCTGGGCGATCAGCCGGGCGCCGGGCTGATCCATCGACAGCAGCCAGCTGCCGGCCGGCAGCTCGATCTCGACCGGCTCAAGCGTCGACTGCAGGGCGCTGATGAGATGCCGACCCTCGAACGGACGCGGCGCCCACTCCGGCGCGCTTAAGCGATAGCGCCCAGCCGCGACCCGCACCGGCGCGCTCAGCCGCTGCATCTCGACGCCGTGCAGCTGCAGGCGCTCGACCACCTGCGACCACTGCGGCGGAATCACGTACGCCGCCGGCGCCGGCGCCTCGGCGGTGACAGTCACTTTGCGCTGCACCGGCAGCCGATAGGTCTGCGGCTGGCTGGGCTCGTACTGCACCCAAGTGCCGCCGCTCAGCGCGCTGTCGGTGCGGGTGTAGGCGTAGCCCAGGAAATCGATCTCTTCGGTGGCCTCCGCCAGGCCGAAATCCAGCGGCATCAACGCGCCGATCGCAAACCGTTCGGCCTCGGCTTCGGCCACCGCGGCTTTGAGCGACTCCGGCGCGTCGCCGATCGCCCGCAGCATCTCGACCAGCAGCGTCTCGTTGACCTGCACGCGGGTTTTGAAGTCCTTCAGCATGTGGGTTTCCACCAGCAGCCCGGCGCGCCCCGCGGCGGCCGCATAGCCGATCGAAAAGCGCGGACTGGAGGCCCCTTCAAGCAGACCCGCCTGCAGGTCGGTGCTGTCTTTCAGGCTGATGTAGTTGAAGATCGGCCAGCCCTGCTGCTCCAGCGCAGTCTTGAGCTCGCCCTCGAACACCCCGCGCTGCCAGTGCGCCAGCGCCGGCGAGATGTTCTGCGCGCTCTCGAAAGCCCAGGTCATGGCGTACTGGTAGTCGGCGCCGTTGGTGTTGTGCATATCCACCAGCAGGTCCGGCTGCCAGTCCCGCCACAGGCGCAGCCAGGCCTGCATTTCGGGTGCATCGGCCTTGGCGTAGTCGCGATTGAGATTCAGGTTCTGCGCGGTCGCGCGCCAGCCCATCGCTTCGGGGCCGTTCTGGTTGATGCGGCTGTAGGGCGAGAACCGCTCGTGGCCGTCGAGGTTGAAGATCGGCACCAGCACCAGCACCACCGGTTCCAGCAGCTCGGTGTAGCGGCCGCTGACGGTGAGATCGCGGGCCAGCGCCATCAGCGCGTCCTTGCCTTCGTTCTCGCCGGGGTGAATTGACGCCTGCAGCAGGATCACCGGCTTGCCGGAAGCGCGCGCTGCCTCGGCCGTCAATTCACCGGCGCTGGCGATCACCACCGCCTGCAGCGCCCTGCCCTGCGGCGTGCGCCCGAACTCGAACATCCGCAGCTGCGGGCTGACCGCGTCAAGGCGCGCGAAGTAGTCGAAGGTTTCGTCGGCGCGCGGCGTGCGGGTGTAGCCGCTGGCCTCGGCGGGCGTGGTCCAGTCGGCCGCGGGCGCTGCCATCGGCGCGGCGAAAGTTCCTGCGGCAAGCAGCAGCGTAATCAGCATGGCGATGGGTGTCCCCTGCGTTGAGTGGAAGCAATGCGAGTGCGGCGGCGCCGTGCGCGAAGGTGCGGCTTCGCGCCGGCGGGTCGATGTGCGACGAGCGAGGACGACCTCAAACGTGAGGCAACTCGCGCCTGTGCGAGCGGCGCAGCCGTGGCCGCCGGACTCCGGACTCCGGACTCCGTCGGAAGAATGCCATGCGCACGCGGCGCGATTGGCCTCTGTTGAGCCCGGGTCGGTGGAGCCTGGTTCTTTCCGGCCGGGTGCTTACCGACCTGGTCTTTCCGGCCTGATTCTGTCCAGCGAGGTTCTGTCCAGCCTGAGCTGTCGAGCCTGGTCGGTCCGGCCTGCGCCCGCGGATCAACGCCCGGCCCTGGGCAGGCCTGCAAGCTCCGCAGACTCGCCCCACCGCGCCCCACCGCGCCCCCCGTGCGGCGGGCCCGCGTGCTGAGGCTTACCGGGGAAAGAACCCTTCCTCGCTGCGCCGGGAGTTGATCGAGTACCCTGCCCGGTCTATCTGCAGCCCGTGTATCTCATGCCCATGATCGACCGTTCGGCCCTTTTCAGCCTGCTGCTGACGCTTCTGCTGCTGTCGGGCTGCGCGCAGACCGCGGGCGGCCCGGCACGCGTCGCCACAGCGGCAGACGCCGAGCCGTATGCGCTGCGCATCCTGCACATCAACGACCATCACTCGCGGCTGAGCGCCGACAGCGGCGGCGAGCTGCTGCTCGACGGCGAGCGGCTGCAGCTGAGCTTCGGCGGCTTCCCGGCGGTGACCCGTGCGATCGCTGAACTCGGCGAAGGCGTGCCCAACGTGCTGACGCTGCACGCTGGCGACGCCATTACCGGCGATCTGTACTTCACCCTGTTTCACGGCGAGGCCGACGCCGACCTGCTCAACACCGTGTGCTTCGACGCGTTTGCCGTGGGCAACCACGAGTTCGACACCGGCGACAGCGGGCTGGCAAAGTTCCTGGACTACCTGTGGAAGGACCGCAGCCGCTGCAGCACCCCGGCGCTGGGCGCCAACGTGCACCCGACGGTGGGCGAATCCGCGCTGGCGATGACCGGCGCCAACGACTACCTGCAGCCGAGCGTGGTGCTGCAGCGCGGCGGCCGCCAGATCGGCATCATCGGCATCGACATCGCCGGCAAGACCAAGTCCTCCTCCAGCCCGGACGCGGGCACCTGGTTCGAAGATGAGCTGCTCAGCGCGCAGCGCGAGATCGATGCGCTCAGCGCCCGCGGCGTCGACCACATCCTGCTGCTGACCCACATCGGCTACCAGAACGATCTGCAGCTGGCGGCTGACCTGCGCGGCGTGGATGCGATCATCGGCGGCGATTCACACACCCTGCTGGGCTCGGGCTTCAGCGAACTCGGGCTCGCGCCCGCCGGCGAGTATCCGACCCGCCTGCGCAATGCCGACGGCGATCCGGTCTGCGTGGTGCAGGCCTGGCAGTACACCTGGATGGTCGGACAGTTCGATCTGCGCTTCGATCAGGACGGCCGCGTGCTGGACTGCCAGGGCACGCCGCACCTGCTGGTCGGCGAAGACCTGCGTCGCGACGATGTCGCCATCGAGGGCGCCGAGCGCGACGCGCTGCTGGCCAAAATCGACGCCCATCCGCTGCTGCGACGCGCCCTGCCGGATGCTGCCGCGCAGGCCGTGCTCAAGGTCTACCAGGATCAGATCGAAACCTTCAGCACCGAAGTGATGGGCCACGTGCCCGAGCGCCTGTGCCTGCGCCGCGCGCCGGGCCCCTACGACCGCAGCCGCGACGGTGCGCCGGGCTGCGCGGAGGCCACCGACGCCCACGGCGGCCATGCCCAGCAGGTGGTGGCGCGCGCATTTCTGGCGCTTGGCGAAAACTTTGGCGGTGCCGACATCGCGCTGCAAAACGCCGGCGGCGTGCGCAACGGCATCGCCTCCGGGCCGTTCACTATTGGCGACGCTTACCTGGCGCTACCGTTCAAGAACATGCTCGACCGTCTGCTGATGACCGGCAGCGAGATTCACGGCGTGCTGGAAGACGCCTTCGCGTTCTTCCTCGCCAACCCCGGCAGCAACATGGGCGCCTGGCCGTATGCGGCGGGCCTGCGCTGGAACGTCGACCTGACCCAGTCCCGCGAGCAGGGCCGGGTCAGCGGCATCGAAGTGCAGACCGACGCCGGCTGGCAGCCGCTGCAGCTGGAGCACACCTATCGAGTGATCACCAACGACTACATCGCCTCGGGGCGCGACGGCTTCAGCGGGCTCGCCAACATCACCGGTGAGCGCCGCCAGCCGACCTACCTGCACTACGCGCAGGCGCTGGCCGACTACGCCAAGTCGGGCGGCTGGCTGGAGCGTCCGCAGGTCGATGAAATGAGCACCCAGCGCGTGGTGTATCTGCCCGAGCACGCGCACGCCCACTAGGCACAGGCCTGAACGCAGCGGTTGAGGCACCGTCGGCCCAGCCGCGCCCTTAGCGGGTCTGAGCAGCAGGCAGCTGCGTTGTTGCTGCTGCTCGCGCTCAGCCGCGCGCGCGCCGCAGGCGGCGCGCGGCAGGTTCCGATAGATCAGCCGCTGCCTGCCGCCGTTTGCCTTGGCCGCTGTATCAGGCGTCCGCTGCGGACACCGGCAGTTCGACCAGCGCGATACCGGCGTCTTGCGGGTCCGTCTGCACGCTGAAACCCAGCTGCCGGCACATGTCGAGCATGCTGCTGTTGTCGCGCAGCACCTGGCCGCGGATGCGGCGCACGCCGAGCCGCGCCGACAGCTCGATCAGCCGCTGCATCAGCGCCCAGCCAAGGCCCTGACCCTTGAGGTCAGAGCGCAGCAGGATCGCGTACTCGCCTTCGGACACCTCCGGGTCGGCGTGCACCTGGGCGATGCCCAGCACTTCGTCGTCAGCGTCCACCGCCAGCAGCACGATCACCCGCGCGTAGTCGATCTGGGTCAGGCGAGCGATGAACGCCGCGCTGATCGATGTCATCGGCGAAAAGTAGCGCTGCCGCAGGTCGTCGGCGCTGACCGACTCGAAGAATCGGCGCAGCCGCGCTTCGTCCTCCGGCCGCACCGGGCGCACGTCGACGCGGCGCCCGCTGGGCGTCACCAGCTCGCCCTCCATCTCGGTGGGGTACGGCGCAATCGCAAATCGCGGGTTGCCGAAACGCGCGGCCAGCGGCCGCGGGTCCGTCGAGTCATCGATCAGCACCCGCGCATCCAGCGCCAGCGCGCCGTGTTCGTCGACCAGCAGCGGGTTGATGTCCAGCTCGCGCACTTCGGGCAGATCCGCGGCCAGCTGCGACAGCTTGACCAGGGTCAGCGCCGCGGCGCCGCGGTCGGCCGCCGGCTGGTTGCGATAGGCCGCCAGCAAACGCGCCACGCGAGTCCGGCCGATCAGCTCATCGGCCAGGCCCAGATGCAGCGGCGGCAGCGCCAGCGCGGTGTCTTTCTCGACCTCGACCGAAACGCCGCCGGCGCCGAACAGGATCACCGGCCCGAACAGCGGGTCGTCGGCGATGCCGGCGATCAGCTCGCGCGCGTGCGCGCGCTCGACCATCGGCTGCACCAGCAGGCCGTCGATGCGCGCCTTGGGCTCAGCGGCGCGCACGCGCTTCAGCATGGCCTGCGCGGCCTTGCGCACGGCCTCGACCGTTTCGAGCTTCAGCACAACGCCGCCGACATCGGACTTGTGCGTGATATCCGGCGAGACGATTTTCAGCACCGCCTGCTGGCCCGCCTCGATCCACGGCCGCGCCGCTTCGGCGGCGGCATCGGCATCGGCAGCGATCACCATCGGCAGGCTGGGGATGTCGTAGGCCGCCAGCAGGTCGTGAACCGCCGCCGCCGGCAGCCAACGGCGGCCGCTGCCTTCCGCCGCCTGCAGGGCACGCCGCGCGCGCTCTGCATCCGGCTTGAAATCCGCCGGCAGCGAGGGCGGCAGCGCCAGCAGCTGGCGCTGCGCCTCGGCATAGCAGGTGAGATGCACGAAGCCGCGGACGGCGCCGGTCAGGGTGCGATAGGTCGGGATGCCTGCCGCCTGCAGATGCGCGCGCGCGGCCTGCTCCTGCGCCAGCCAGCAGGCCAGTACCGGCTTCTGGGCCATATCAAAGCCCTGCCGCTGGCGCCGCGCACTGAAGTGCTTGGCCACACCTTCGGCCACCTCCACCGGGGCAGCCAGCGCAGTGGGAACATGCACCACGAACACCGCATCCACTTCAGGCGCGTCCAGCAATACATCCAGCGCCTCGGTATAGCGCTGCATGCCGGCGTCGCCGACGATGTCGACCGGATTACTGTGCGACCAGGTCGACGGCAACACCGCATCCAGCGCTTTCAGCGTGGCCTCGGAGAGCTCCGCGCTTTCGCCCTGCAAATCGACCAGACGATCGACCGCAAGGATGCCCACGCCGCCGCCGTTGGTGAGAATCGCCAGCCGCTTGCCGGTGCCGGGCTTGAGCACCGACAGCGTATTTGCAGCAGCGAACAGCTCCTCCATGTCGGCCACGCGCAGCAGCCCGGCGCGGCGCAGGGCGGCATCGAACACGGCATCGCTGCCGGCCAGGGCGCCGGTGTGCGAGGCCGCCGCGCGCGCGCCGGCGGCGTGCCGGCCGGCCTTCACCACGATCACCGGCTTGGCCCGCGCCGCCGCCCGTGCCGCCGACATGAAGCGGCGCACGTCGCGCACCGACTCCATATAAATGAGGATCGCGCGGGTGCCGGGGTCAGTCGCGAAATAGTCGAGCAGTTCGCCGACGCTGACGTCAGCCATGTCACCCAGCGAGACGATGCCGGAGAAGCCGATGCCGCGGTCGTTGGCCCACTCGACCACGGTGGTCACCACCGCGCCGGACTGCGCCAGCAGCGCCAGGTCGCCCGGCAGCGCCGGCGCGGCCGCGAAGCTGGCATTGATGCCGAAGCGCGGGCTCAAGATGCCCAGGCAGTTCGGCCCCACCATGCGCAGGCCGTAGCTGCGCGCCACCGAGGCCGCGCGCTCGCGCAGCGATCCTTCTCCCTGGCCGAGGCCGGCGGTGATCACCACGGCGGCCTTGACACCGGCCCTGCCGGCTTCCTCCAGCACCTGCGGCACCAGCGCCGGCGGTACGGTCACCACCACCAGCTCCGGCACTGGATCGAGCTCGGCGACGTTGCGCACAGTGTGAATGCCGTCGATCCGCGGGTACTTGGGGCTGACCACGTCGACCGGGCCGTCAAAACCGCCTGCGCGCAGATTGCGGGCAATTACCCGGCCGAGGCTCTGCGGCTTGGTGCTGGCGCCAATCACCGCGATCGAGGCGGGCTTGAATAGCGCGTCCAGGGCATCGAGGCTCATACGTCGGTCCTTTGCTCAGTAAAAGTCAGGGGCGCAGTGTGCGCTGCGCGAGTGTCTGCCTGATGGGTAGAGCCGAGCCTCAGGGCGGCCGCGACCGAGCGGCTCAGCGCTGCGTATCGGGGCTGGGGCTGGGACCGAGAAAGGGCCCGGACTACGGTCCGGGCGCAAGTTCTGGCGAGGGCCCGGGCACGGGCTCCGGCCGGCGCCACAGCCAGATCGCGACCGCCGCCATGCACAGGCTCGCCACGAGCCAGCCGACAAAGCTCGCGACCAGCGCCAGCACGGCCGAGCACAGCAGCATCATGCCGAGCGCCAGCCGCTTGGCGCGCCGGCTGACCGCGCCCTCGCGCTCCCAGTCGCGGATCATCGGCCCGAACTTGTCGTGGGACTCCAGCCAGCGGCGCATCCGCGGCGAGCCGCGCGACGCGCAAAAGGCCGCCACCAGCACGAAAGGCACCGTCGGCAGCCCCGGCAGCAGCACCCCAAGCGCGGCCAGCGCCAGCGCGCACCAGGTCGCCAGCCACCACAGCCAGCGCGTGCGCGAGCGCCGCTTGGGCGAACGCGGCGCAGTGTCCCTGTCCGTGTCCGTGTCTGTTTGCGCGTCCGCTTCCGCGCCAAGCTCGACGGATGTCGGCTCAACGGACGTTGCCTCGTCGGACGTTGGCTCGTCAGACGTTGGCTCGTCAGACGTCCGGCGAAGTCGATTTCGGCACCATCGGCATGGACCCGATCGGCATGACCAGGTTAGGCCCGATCTCGTTGGGCCCGATCTCGTTGGGCACTAGCCCGCTCGACGTCGGTTTCGGCCGCGCCTGCTCCGACGCCGACGCAGCTGAGTCGGGCCGCCGATCAGGCATGCGAGGGCGCTCGCCTGCGCTCTGCAGCGCCGCTGTAGCGACCGCGGAGCGTGCGGAAAAGCTTATTCATGCGCATGGCCACGGTCGCTGCAGGCGGCCGGCGGCGGCGGTTCGCAGTCGACCTTGGCGCACACCACCCCGTCGAGCTGCACCGTCACGTGCGAGATCGAGAACTGCTGATGCAGGGCGTCGCGCACCGCCTGGATGGCCGTATCCGCGTCATGCCTGGGGCGGAGCACCGCGTGCGGGGTCAACCGCAGACGACGTGCGCTCAGACGGCGAGCGCTGGGGCGGCGGCGTCGGAGAGTCACGGTGTGGATGCGAATGAGACGCCATGCGTCGTTCCTGACCCGATGAGTGTTCTGCCTCTGCGGCGGTTCGGCCGCAGCGCTGCGCCGGCTGCCGTCCGTTCGCGCAACGTCACAGCAGCCTGCGCGACGCCTCACCGTAGCGCCGACTTCGCGCAAAGCCAATCGACAGCCGCACTCTCGCCGGCGCTGATTGATCCTGATCAGCACGGCGAAGGCCACAATGGCGCCGAATATGAAGCTTGGATGACAGAGGGTGTCACCCACGCGCTGGCGCCAGTTGCTACGGTGCTCGGCTTACCCGGAAGGAGTGGCGCCGTGTCGCTCGAAATCGAACTGAAACTGACCGCCGCCCCGGCCGACCTGCGGCGGCTGCTGAAATCCGCCGAGGTCGCCGCACTGGCGCTCAGCCCGGCGCGCGCGCAGCGCCTGTTCAGCAGCTACTACGACACCCCGACCCTCGCCCTCACCCAGGCCGGCATCGCCCTGCGCCTGCGCAAGATCGGCCGTCGCCATGTGTTGACGGTGAAGACCCGCGGCGAGAGCCACGCCGGCCTGCACGCCCGCGGCGAGTTCGAAGCGGCCGCGCCCGGCGGCCAGCTCGATCTTGCGGCTCTGGTCGGGCTCGACCCCGCCACCGCCGCGCTGCTGGAGGCTTCGGCCGAAGCGCTGGCGCCGCTGTTCAGCACCGAGTTTCGCCGCACCGCGCTGCAGGTGCGCCTGCCCGACGGCGGCCGCGCGGAGCTGGCCTTCGACCTCGGCGAAATCCGCGCCGGCGGAGCTGTGGCAGCGATCAGCGAAATCGAGATCGAGCTGCTGGAGGGCCGCCCGGCGGAAGTATTCGCGCTGGCGCGTCAGCTGTGCCGGCTGGCGCCGCTGCGCATCGGCAACCGCAGCAAGGCCGAGCGCGCCTTCGCCCTGCTGGCGCCGATCGAGCCCGCACCAAAGTACGCCAGCGCGCTGGCGCTCTCCTCCGAGCTGCCGGCGGCGCAGGCCTGCGGGCAACTGCTGGCCGGCGCGCTGGCCCAGCTCGAAGCCAACGAAGACGGCGCCGTGCACGCTGCCGATCCGGAATTCCTGCACCAGGCCCGGGTGGCGCTGCGCCGGCTGCGCGCGCTGCTGCGCCTGTTCAAGCCGCTGCTCACTGCGACCGAACTCGACGCCCTGCGGCCGCGCCTGCGCGCGCTTGGGCACCGGCTGGGCGCCTGCCGCGACTGGGATGTGCTGTGCACCGAAACCCTGCCGAAGCTTCGCCTGGGCCTGGCTGAACCGGGCGCTCTGGACGGTCTGCTCGACGGACTGATGCAGTCGGCCGAAAAGCGCCGCGCGGACGCCCAGGCGGACGTGCGGCGGGCGCTGGACGAGGCCGACTACACCGACCTCAAGCTCGCCGTCGGCGCGCTGACCGCCAGCCTCCAGGAGCCGCAAGTCGCGCCGCAGGAAGATCTCGGCAGCTTCGCCCGCAGCCAGCTCAAGCGCGCGCGGCGGCGGGTTCGCGAAGCCCACGCGCAGCTGCAGCCGGACAGCATCGAGGCGCTGCATACGCTGCGGATCGAGGTCAAGAACCTGCGCTACGCCTGCGACGTGCTGGGCAGCGCGTTTGCGCCCAAACGGGTGCGCCGCTACGTGCGGCGGCTGACCGGCCTGCAGGCGCTGCTGGGTGATTTCAACGACGCGGCGGTGGCGGGGCCGCGGCTGCGGGCACTTGAGGCCGCGCCGGACTATGCGCTCGGCTTGATCGACGGCTACGCCGCCGCGCGGATCTACAGCGCCCGCGCTGCCCTACCGAAAGCCTGGGCGCGCTTTATGCGCGCCAAGCGCTTCTGGTGAAGCCGCACGTCTTCTGCTCAAGCCGCTGCTGCCAAAGCCGCAGGACACAGCAGATTGCTCAGCCCTCGCTCAGCGTCTTAACTAAAGTAGAGACGGGTGGAGTGGCCGCGCATGGCTGAATGCGACACGCTTGAGTGGCGTCGAAATCCGAGGCTTCGCCGGCCCAGCCTGCCTGTCGTTCCGCACCGCCCGATCACCTTCCACATTCCGGTCGGGATGAGGAAAACAATCGCACCGACCAATCCGTAGGGCGGGTCTTGACCCGCCGGTTCCGTTCTAGCGATGAATCATGACCTGACGATTCGTTCTCACGCATCGGGTCAAGAACCGCAAATTCCTTTGCCGAATGGCGGGTCATGACTCGCGAAGATCGTTACCGCGCTGCGCGTCACGGACCGCCGCTGCATTTCCAAACGGCGGGTCAAAACCCGCCCGACGGGCAGCACCATGCCGGTGCTCTCATGCGGGCGTGCGCTCCATGCGGGCAGGCGTGTGCTCCCAATGCCGGGTGGCGCCGGGCCACGCAGGTGGCATGCGCGCTGGCGTGGCGACAATCAGGCTGGGAGTCGGCCTGGGAGTGGGGCTGGGAGTAGGGCTGGGAATAGGACTGGATAAAGCCCGCAATCAGGCCGCGCTGCCCTTCACCGTCACCGGCACGTTGCCGCGGGTGGCTTTGGAATACGGGCAGACCTCGTGCGCGCCGTTGGCCAGCGCCTGTGCGGTGTCGGCGTCGACGCCGCCAACTGTGGCGTGCAGGCGCACGGCCAAGCCGAAGCTGGTGTCGTCCTTGCCGATATCCACTTCCGCTTCAACCTCGGCGCTGCTGATCTTGATGCCGCGCTGGTCCGCAACCATCCGCAGCGCGCCTTCAAAACAGGCGGCGTAGCCGGCCGCGAACAGCTGCTCCGGGTTGGTGGCGCCGCCCTTGCCGCCGAGGCCGGTGGGCAGCTGCAGCTTCTGGTCAATAAAGCCGTCGTCGCTCTTGACGTGGCCTTCGCGGCCGCCGACGGCGGTGGCTTTCGCGGTGTAGAGAGGGGTCATGGGTGTGGCTCCTTGGTGTGTGGGTGAGAGACAGGAAAGCACCCGCAAACTAGATTGCGCGCAAGCTCGCTGCAAGCGATAGGGTGTGGCGAGCCCGTGAAGACGCGCTCAGCCATCCGCCCAGCAGCCGCCGCTGACACGCTCTCGCGCCTCCAGATCCCGCGCGCTGAACACCTGGGCGAAGCCTCGCCGGACCAGCAGCGCGCGTGCGGCCTCGCCCTGGTCGGCACCGTGCTCGAACAGCAGCCAGCCGCCGGGCTGCAGATGCGTCGGAGCGGCCTCGACAATCTTCCGCAGGTCGTCAAACCCGTCGGCGCCCGAGGCCAGCGCCGACGCGGGCTCGAAGCGCAGATCGCCCTGCTGCAGATGCGGATCATCGGCCTCGATATACGGCGGGTTGCTCAGCAGCAGATCGAATTGCTGCCCGGCAAAGGGCGCGAACCAGTCGCCCTGCACAAACTGCACGCGAGTAAGCCCCAGCGCTTTGGCGTTGCTTTGCGCCACCGTCAGCGCCTCGATGCTGGCATCACTGGCCCACACCTCAAGCTCCGGCCGGGTGTGCGCCAGCGCCAGCGCGATCGCGCCGCTGCCGGTGCCGAGATCCAGCACCCGCAAACCCGGCTGCTGCGGCAAGTGCGCCAGCGCCTGTTCGACCAGCGTCTCGGTGTCGTGGCGCGGGATCAGCGTGGCCGGGCTCACCTCCAGCCGCAGCCCGTAAAACTCGCGCCAGCCCAGCAGATAGGCCACCGGCTGGCCGCCGCGGCGGGCTTCCACCAGCGCGGAAAAGCGCGCGGCCGCGGGTGCCTCCAGGGCATCGTCGGCATGCGCGAACAGCCACGCACGGCCGACCTCCAGCACGTGCATCAGCAGCAGCTCGGCCTCGCGCCTGGCCTCCTCCCCCGACAGGTGCGAGGCCGCCTGCGCCAGCGCCTGTCGCACGCTGAGCGGCTGCGCGCGGGCCGGCGAGGATTCGAACGCGCATGCTTCGGCGGCAGCATCCTGCGCGTCTGCCGCAGGAGTGAGATCAGCCGGGCTGGGCTCAGCCGGGAACTTGCGCCCAGTCGTCGGCGAAGGCTGCGCAGAAGACGCGGCGTCGTGAGTTGGATCATTCATGCACGCAGTTTGGCAGAGGCCCCCGCGCGCGCGTCGCGCGGGAAACCGACCCTCGCTGCAGCATCGGCGCACGGGCAGAACGACCTGCAGCAGCGCGCCCCGGGCCGAACCGCCACCCACCCCCGCTGCGCGGCCTGCGGCATCATGCCGCGCATGTCCGCGCCCAGCCTGCACAGCCTGCCCGCCCTGCTCGATGCCGCTTTCGCCCTGTGGTGGCGCAGCCTGCCTTTCACCGCGCCGATGGCGCTGATCGGCGCCCTGCCCGGCCTGCGCACTGTCCTGCAGCTGCCCACGCTGACGGCCCTGCAGAGCAAACCCGACGCCACCGCGCTGGCCTTTATCGAGCCGCTGACCCGCGCCGACACCTGGCTGCTGCTGGCCCTGGGCTGGCTGTTCGCGCTGTGGCTGCACACTGCGCAGGCGCTGGTGATCGAGCGCCTGCGCCAGCACGCCCCGGCGCAGCCGCTGGCCGCACTCGGCCAGGCGCTGCTGCGGCTGCCGGCGGTGCTCGGCAGCACTGTGATTTTTCTGCTGCTGTGCGCGCTGCCGCTGCTGCCGCTGCTGGCCTTCAACGCTTGGCTGGGCCTGCAGGCGCTGCCGCTGCCCGCGCTGCTGGGCCTGGGCCTGATCGCGGCCGGGCTCGCATCCGTGCCGATCTGCTGGGTCGCGGTGGTGTACCTGTTCGCGCCCTACTGCAGCGCGCTCGATGGCCGCGCGCCGCACATCGCATTCACTGCCAGCCGGCGGCTCGTGCACGGCCGGTGGTGGCGGATGAGCCTGTACCTGTCGATACCGCTGACGATCTACGCCGTGGCCGCATTCGCTGCGGGCCTGGTGCCGCTGCTGCTGGCCGGCGGCAGCCTGCTGGCCGGTGACGCCGCCGAACCGGGCCTGCTCGCGCGCGCGTTCGGCCCGGCGCTGATGCTGACGGTGAGCGCACTCGGCGCACCGATGATCCATGCCTGCCTGATCGCTGCCCTGCGCGAATCCGACGCCGTCCGAGAATCCGACACCCGGCCCGCCGAAACGCCATCGCATCGCCCGCCAGCGCTGCCCGGACCGCTCTGAGCCGGCCGCACTGAGCCGGCCGCACCTTCAAGGGCACTCGCATCACTTCAGCAGCTGCAGACCCTGGATCAGGCTGGAGGCCACAAAACCGGCCAGAAAGAACAGATACGACAGCCGCAGATAGCGGTACTTGAAGCGCGCCAGGTACACGCCGAGGCCATAAAGGTCGCGCACCATCGTGCGATACACCTCCCCGCGGGTGGCCAGCACCGCGGCGATCTCGCGCTCGAATCGCGCCCGATCAAGCTCAGCAAAGTGGCCGAAGAACAGCAAATTAAAGCCCGGCGGCAGCGGGCCCTCGCGATCGCGCAGACGGATCGGCCGGTACTTCGGCAGCACCGCCAGCACCGCCAAAAACAGCGCAAACAGCGTGAACCCCGACAGCACCGACATCGCCACCCGCAGCTCCGGGTCCGCCAGCCGCGAGACGCTCATCGTCAGCACGATCGACGACACCGTGATCAAAATGTTCGCCTTGATATCGGCCATCATCGAAAGCTGCACGTGATGCTGCTGCGCGGTGCGCAGAATCACATCCACCGGGTTGCGCTCAGCGACGTTCGCGAAAGGGTCCGGCGGCGGCGCAGGCGAGGCAGGCGGAGCGGGTTCAGAGCTCATGGCGGCAGCCGAAAGAGTGACCCGGCAGCCTAGCAGGCGTCCGCCCTGCCCGGCTGGCGCCCCAGAGCGACACAAGCGCACTTCAAGGCGGCGCCGATCAAGCCCCCGCCCCGATCAGGTTGGCCACTACAGCGCCCACCATAAACAGCGGCGGCACCGCAACCGAAAGCACCGCTGCGCGCGGGCTGTGACGTCCAATCCGCACACCCACCGCCACCACCGCTGCCAGCGCCGCAACCTGCCCCCCCAATGAGTGCCGATAGCCGCCAGAAACCCATCAAAATGCAGGGTTGGCCGTCAAAGACGCAGCCCGAATTAGGCGAGAGCACCACCCAAAGCGCGCTCGCCCCAAACAACACAGCGAGGATCAGATTGATCGAAGCTATCGGCCAGAACACGCGCAGCAATTTTTGCGCACGCGAAGAAGGAGGAAGGCCGCGGCCGCCTTGGATATCGCTTTCAAGCAGATCCGGGATCCTCCGGGATCCGACAGATACCCATGTGACGCAGGTTTCAAACTCAAGCTGGACCAGAGGCTTCCCCTCGAAACCGCGCGGCACCAGTAAAAGCAGAGACGTGAACCCAATACTCTTGATCCCAAGGAAGGGCTCAGGCACGAGGGCGCGAGCACCTTCGCCTAGCTACCGCCACGCGTCTGCCCCGCTCTCCAGATGACCGACAAAATGAAACCAGCCCTGCGTGGTCATGGCCTCCCCGCCCGCGACGTCGTGGCATAGCTCTACCGGTTTGCTTGGGTCAATTCCGAGCTCCCGGAGCAACTGCAGAAAGGGGAGCGAAAAGGCTGCCTCACCGGCAGCCCGAAAGTTGGTGCAGTCAATACAGTCACAAGCGATCCCAGAGGCCTGCGCATAGAGCCCCCGGGTGTCGTATGGATCGAAGCTGAAACTCAAGCAACCAACGTGCAAAAAACGTTGCGTTGTCGACTATTGCCTGAATTGAGCCGAACCACAAAGAAGATTCCGCTTGATTGATCGGATGAACGCTGCCCGCACGACAACCCGGCTTGGCTGAAACAAGCTGAGCGTCGCAACCTTCAGCAAGCAATAGTTCGCTCGCTCAGTCCGCTGTGCGCGCTATCGTAAGCTCGCGGATCCAAATAGGCGAAGAAAGGGCGTCGCACACGGGTGGGGTCAGCCACGCATCAAGCTAACTGGCTACCTCCTATATCGCGGCAGCCTCGACCCCGCGCTGCGGCCTACCGAAGGGTCCGAGGATCTTTTTGCGTGGAAGCGACTTGCCAAAACGACGATTCACGAATCGGCCAACGCACAAGGACAGGTCGCGGCTAAGCGCGATCTATCTTTATACGTCAGGCATCACCTCCAGCTTCTCTCCATGACAACGTGAAACTGCGCTGCTTTGATCAGGCTGCCATCACGCTTCATAATCTTTAGACTCTCTGAATCGGTGTCATTGATTGCAAGCTCGGCACCGGTATAAAGCTTGGAGAAGTCATCGTGGAGCTTCATCACTTGGCTATGAGTTGCCGTTGCGTAGGTGTAAAAATTGTTGAATGCGTAGTTCGGCAAAGCCGCCATATCGATAGTGCTGTACAACCTAGCTTTCTCCGACAGCGTTCGGATGCTGCTTTAGGTTGCAACCACTCACGAATAAGTCCTGGACTACAAAATTGTCCGAGATGTCCAGCACTTGCATCAACAATTGGCGCCGCGAAAACGAGGTTTGCAGGCACGGAAGTTCTGTTGTTCTTCAATGACTCGTGATAAGTCGCAAGTGCCGACCCGAGATCCTCCCGCACCAGCCGCAATTCCGCTACAAGCCCGAGACGAAGTGCGTTTATATTGCGATCAACGGTCGCTCGCCAGAAAAAGAGGCGCGTAAAGGCAAGACCGAGCAACGCAAGTAGGGCACCAAGTAGAACGGAGACAATAATGTTCAGGTCTTGCAGTACTTCCATAGACCTCTCCGTGGAGCCTAAAACCTGAATTAATCCGACCCACCAAGCGGGTTCGGCTTGAATGAATTGTTAGCTGCCTGCCTCACTCCGCTGTCTCTGCTGCAAGTAGGTCGCCGCTAGAGAGATTTAGGCGAACTGTGCGGAACGTTGGATTGTTGTGGATGCTTCCACTGGTTACTACTTGTAGCTCAATGGCTGTGCCGTCGTAGCTCAGCTTGTGCTCACCGCTCCACCATACCGAACTGACAGATCTGGGAAGTTCTTGAAAAGCATCTTCGCCAATCACATCAGCGACGCCGAGCTTCTTAACAATTGTTCCGTCTGCACGATAAATTACAATTGCATCTTCGCCAAGTCCTGCATGGTGCCAGTTGTCGAAAGTTACAAAACGGCCGTCGTCGGCTACAAGCGCAGACAACGGCGCAACGTCGTTGGCAAGTGGCTTGCGCCACACTGTCTCGTAGGACTGCGACCCAAGCCTTTCAAGAATTGCTTCGCACTGCGCTCGAGCATCCTCGCGTTGCCCCGCAGGCTCTGTGCCGTCTACTTTGTCCGAGAAGAAGGCCAGTTGCCCGGCGATCTGGCGCGGATAGACAGTCAAGCGATACGTCCCGCTGTTTGATACGGCAGTGATTGGCGTAGCTGGAAGCCACGAGTCGGAGGATGCGATTCCTGACGCGACAAGCAGAAGTACTGCAATGAAGTTACGGATCATGCATATCACCAGTTTGCGATGAGGATTGGTGGGACCTAACGCCGTGCTAAGCGGCCTGCGGCCGACCGTGTTCAGTTCATTTGAAGCATCTCCCCGCAGGTCAGCTTGACCTACTAGTTAGGTGAAAACTTTGCCGCGCCGCTGGCTTAGATATTAGGCAGTCAGCAGCACATAGGACAACGGCGCAGAAAGAAGCATGACATATGGGCTAAGAACCAAGCCATACGCCATAAGCCAGCTTCCATCCACGGAGCCAACCACGCACACGTGCGTGCGCTTCAAACACCAAGAAGAACACTATTGAGCGTGGTTAATAATTGCTAGAAGCTAAAGCGCCACGGGAACCATCGCGGGGAGCGATGCGACGAGTGTGAGATTTTTGCCGGATTCCATGACTTGCCACCTAACGCCTTGAGTTAATCCGCGCCGAAGGCGTCGGCTTGAATGACTGGTTAGGCGACCGTGCATGTAGGTCAGTCATACCAGAAGCCCTTTGTGACCAGCCAGTTGCAAAGCGCAGACTTGGCCTCCGTGAACTCAATGGATTTGGAGCCGAAGACTTCCCGGTCCGAATGAGCTTGGCGAAGCAGGATATGACCGTGAATTATTTTTGTTTGATTGAGCGCACCAAACATGAACTCGCCGGTCACTTCCCCATGCGCAACCATAGCCTGCAGTTTTTCCGCCGCTTTCTTTGCCGCCGCCTCACTCAGATCAGACTCCAAGATGCGCATGTCTTCTGCGATCTTGTTCTCGACACCCGCACACAGTTCAAGATTGCCCGGAGATTGTGTGGCAAGTGCGATTGCGAGGGTAAAGAGCATGGTCATCTGAGGGCCTAACGCCTGAGTTAAGCCGGCCCGAAGCGGGGCGGCAACTGCGTGCTAACGCAGCGCAGACACGAAAGCGCTGCCACGATTTGGGCTCGGCTTGAACGAATTGTTAGGCCGCAAGCCGTTGTATGAGTCCATCAACCCATGCCGGCTCCTGCATGAAAAACGCATGGCCGAGAACGAGTAAGCAAATGTAGGTGACGCCAACAAGCGCACGCCGGGCTGCAGGTCGGAACTGCAAGGTGAGCGCATGCAAAACCCCGAGCGGGGAATACAGCACAGCGTTTAGCGTAAGCACTGCCGCGCAGGAAACAAGCAGCAATGAAAAGTCGTCAGGGCTACCCATCAATACCCAGAAGGTCCACCACAGCGGACACGCGGAAACAACGAGGAAAGTCAAGATCCGCGGTGAGGTCTGCAGAAAGCTTGAATCTGTGGCCAACAGAAGAACGAGCGGGATCGCAGCAATGACGCCGATGAGGGAAGCAATAAAGGCGGATCTGAGAATGTGTCGCTTCAAGTTGTGGCCTAACACCTGAATTAAGCCAACTTGCGGAGCAAGTTCGGCTTGAATGAATTGTTAGGCCGCGGGCCCATGCTTGGACGCCCAAATAGCCCGAAGTAGCGTTGGGAGCAGAAGTAGCACACCTATTAGTATTGTCAACGACCCAATGACAATGGCTGGACCGAGCCATGCTGGTGACGTCTGTACCACTGAACCTAAGTAATGCGCGAGTAGTGTGCCGCCAACACTGCCGAGCAAACTGAGAGTAAGGATTCCCAGGAACTTTCTGCGGGAGATCGGCGTTGAATCCCTCATGACATTTCTCCTGCGGTCTAACTCCGGAATTAACCCGTGCCGCGAAGCGGCATCGGGTCGAATGAATTGTTAGGCTGCTGCAGAACGAGGCTACTCATGGAAGGCAAGTGCCAGAACAGGTTGACCAGCCTGTGATACATGCCGCCAATTGACGAAGGCTGAGCACTCAATGAAAGCGTCATATATTTGTGGGCTAGTCATTTTTAGATACTTTGCGTTGTGCACAAGAAGTGTGGTGATCGTATCGCCGTCGTCAACGTCGTCGATGCACTCAATCCATGCGTCCATGTTTTTTCCGTAGAAGGAAGGGAACCCAAACTCCGCCGAAAAGAACGCATGGAACGCCGCCCAGTCACTTATAGTTTTTCCGTCAATTGCATGTAGTGCCATGTGAGCAGCCTAACGCCTGAATTAAACCCAGCCGCGAAGCGATTTCCGCTTGAATGAATTGTTAGGCCTGCTTCGCCACAGGAGCAACCGCATCCATAGGCGCGGAACTATCGTTGCTCGCTGAGCCGACAACACTCTCGCCGGTAAGGTCGTGCTGTCCTAACGGATACATGGCTTCTATTACATCGAGTACGGGAAAGTCACGCCGATCCTCGAACTGCTGAGCTAAAAAGCGGTCGGCTGAACTAGGAAGCGCTACAGGTTTAGGCAGTTTCGCGTCAGCCAACAAAAATTGCTTAACAGCGAAAAAGGAGGAATAGAAAGCTTCCATAAAGTTGGCGTCATATGGCAGCGGACAAAGAATAAGATTGTTTTCTTCATCTTTGCGCGGGCCTTCCCCCTTGCGAGTCTCCGGATATATCCCGAGACGCAGTCCAGCAGCACCTTGGAAGTCCGTCTTGTTTAGCTTGAGTGTGGTGCCAACCCAGCGGCCCTCCGGCGACGACCCCAAGAATAAATCCGCTTTCCAAAGCCCCTTAATACTGGTAGGCAACCTATCCCTAGCCTTCGTATCCCGAAGTGCCTTTTGAATCGTATTCCACTGCTTCTGCAGTTTGGCAGGCTGGCCAATTTTTCCAGAAAGTATTCGTGAATTCCCATCAATCAAGCTTTGAGAGGTTTCGATTAACGAAATACCGCCCGACTTTTCTGCGCCAAAAAGAATTGATTCAGCCCCCGTCTTAATTCCGCAGAAATCATTCAGAACGTTGCTAAGCAATGCGTGTACGTTTTTATCCTTCGATTGAAGAGAGTCATGAACCGCATACTCAAAGCAAATACCGCAATCACCGCTACCCTCCCTATATTCTCTCGCCAAATCAGTGAGCGTGATTTTCGCGTAACCGCCAAGCCTCTCCACCCGTGCGTGCTGAAGTGCAAATAAAACGCCCTTGAGGACGGGTAGCGATAGTGCGATGCGTGCCCGAGCAACATCTGAGACGTCTGCGAGCTGTACTTCTTTTTGCAACTTCATATTGGAGCGCCTTGGAGAATGATTAGCAGGCCTAACGACGCATTGAGCGGCTGCGGGCCGACAGAACATCAGGAAACACATGGAGTGTCCCCGCAGTCCGCTTGAACGCATAGCTAGAACGTATTAGCCCGGGGGCGACAGAACACGGCCAACGTCGTGGACGATGTACCTACGAACAAGGCCCTTTGCGGACTTCACGGTGGATACCGTAAAAACTAGCTTCGAATGGCTGCTTCTGTTTGCCTCATTCAGCGACCACGTCAGGAGCTCCGTCTTACCTTTCGGAAGCTGTTCCGCAATTTTAAACGCGACGGTTTTCTCCTCGCCATCGTCGTAAAGCCTGCCGAAACCTGACAAAATGTTGTAACGTGTTACGTTGCCAACGACGGCCGACGGGCTCGACTCTGTTTGAAGCGAAACTGACCTAAGCGTCTCTTTGTCCAGCTGGATTACTGAGCCGAGACGCTGTCGCTTCAGAGTTATTACTACGTCCTCGCACTCCCTAATCGGACGGTGCGCAGATGCGAGCGGAAGCTCCAAGGCCTCCTCAAGCTCACCCATTCGTGGCTCAATCTTGGCGGCGAGACGCTTGACCGTCGATGTTTCAGGCTCGTGGATCAAGTTCATCGTCTTGCCCCAAGACCACTTGATAGTGTCCCAGAAGGCGTTGGTAACTAGTCCGACACCAATGAGCTCAGGGTGCTCGAAAATGACCGTGATAAGTTGCTCAAAGCTACCCTGCCTAGGAGCTTGAACAACGAACCTTGCTCCATGTGCAGTATTGCCGCGACGCCGAATCTCGCCATCGTTCAAGAGCAGGTGAGTCGAAATAGCGAGAGCGCGCGAGAACCCTTGCAGAGAGACCGCAGCGTCGTACATGTCCAGGCGACCGTGAGCAGCCTCGCCGTGGTGGTACACAATCTTTAAGTGGATCTCACTCAACTGACAGGCCCCTGAGAGGATTGGGATGCGTTCTAACGCCTGAATTAAGCCCAGCCGCGAAACGGCTTCGGCTTGAATGAATTGTTAACCTGCACCCGGTGAACCGCCGCGTGCACCAGCTGCATTCATGCCGATGCGCTGTCTCTCAAGGACGATTGTCGCGTGATGCGCAAGCAAGGTCTGGACTAGCTCGGCCTTACCCGGGTCGTTGGACATTGACAGGCGCTCTACGAGCTCAGCCATCTTGTTAGTGAAACCAGAATCTGCGTCTGCTTCTGCTAGAGAGGTGCGCATTGCGATCATTTCTGGACGCGAGGAAAGCATCTCTATAGCAGTTTTGTTGAGTTCGTTCTGCCACCCAATAATCTGAGACTTAATCTCTTGCAAGGTTTTTTCCGCAGCGGCGGCTTGTTGGCGAGCGTTCCACCAAAAGGCGATTGAGAGAGTGAGGCTAACAAAAGCAACAAGTTGGTCAACGCCCATCGATTTCCCCTGTGCGGGCTAACGCCTGAATTAAGCCGACTTGCGAAGCAAGTTCGGCTTGAATGAATTGTTAGGCTGCTCTTTGACGGTCATTTGGTGTTATGTGCCCAAATGATCCGTCCCCGTAGGAGCGAATGACCTCGGATATGACAATGTGATAGCCGTTGTACCACTGCGCATATTGTCGTTTTGCCTCTTGGTGGACAGGGTGGGTTGAGAACACCTTTAATGTATCGAGACTGTCCCAGAAATAGGTGGCGTTTTTGCGGCAGCCATCAGACGAATGCCAAGACTCAGCGCCGAGAAAGCCTGGGAGAGATCGGGCCACCGAATCAATGATTCCATTAAGGCGATGAAACTCTGAATCGTACTGACCAGGATCGACGATAAACGATGCGATGTACATGCAAGTGCTCCAGGTGCTGATTTGAGGCCTAACGCCTGAATCAAGCCGAGCCGCGAAGCGGCTTCGGCTTGAACGAATTGTTAGGTGCTAGCTGCGACCAGTCATGCGCCGAACCGCATCCCAAGCCTTGCGCAACAACGACGCCTCCCAAGCCATAAGGCGAGCAACCCACTCTGGCATGCCAGCATCCTTGGCGGTCGCCAACACGGTTGGTTTTGCGTCATTGTCACGACGGAAGGTCGCGCGATAGATCATCAGCACAAGTTTGAGCTGAATAATAATCAGCACCGCAAGGCCAACGTAGCGAACAAATCCGACAGTGCTGAGAACCTGATGGTGCTCGCTTGGGACAATGTGGCCCGCTACCCAAATTCCAAGGCAACTCAACGCCACGGCGCGAACAATAGCTGCCTTGCCACGGGAGCGATAACACCAGAGATAGAGCGCCGGCACGACAACGCTTAGGTCAAAGAGAATGCCAGCCTCAAGCAGCTTAGGGTTAGACCAGCTATCAAGTGAAGCAGCTACGAGGTCGCCCGTGACCACAGCAGCCGCAGCCAGCAGAAACCAGTGAACCCGAATGAAGTTTTTGATGTTCTCTGCATTGATGTTCATAGCGGCTCCTAGCACCTAACGCTTGAATTAAGCCGAGCCGCGAAGCGGCTTCGGCTTGAATGAATTGTTAGACCGCAACGCCAATGGGCCTAACCCGGCAAGCGCGAGCGAATAAGTCTCGCAACATGAGTGAGTCCACGCTGCTCAAGGTGCCTAATGAATACCGGCCAAGGCGGAATGTTGCTGCGATATGGGGTAGCAGATGGTCCGACATACATGCCGCCTCCGGGACCATCATAGAGTCCGCCACCGGGGCCGTCGTAGAGTCCGCCGCCTGGGCCGTCATAGAGACCGCCACCAGGACCGTCATACATGCCGCCGCCTGGCCCATCGTAGAGCCCTCCGCCAGGTCCGTCATACAGACCACCGCCGGGTCCGTCGTACATGCCGCCGCCCGGACCGTCATAAGCGCCTCCACCCGGGCCGTCATACATGCCACCGCCGGGTCCGTCATAGGCGCCCCCACCGGGGCCGTCGTATTGATCGCGTAACCATCCAGGATTTTCAGCCATCGCAGTCCTCTCCTTGCGGTCTAACGCCTGAATTAACCCGTGCCGCGAAGCGGCATCGGGTTGAATGAATTGTTAGATTCCACTTATTTTTTCTTGGGAACCTTCTTTTGGGCCAAGGCACTGCCAGCCGCGGTCTTAGACTCTTTGGATGTCCGCCCATCCCTTAGCGTTTTCGAAGCCGCGGTTGCTGCAGAGGGTGAGGTCGCCTTGTCCGGCGCCTTGCGTTGCGACAGTGCGCTGCCCGCCGCTGACTTGGAGGCTTTTCCAGTTGAGGAACTCGACAGCGTCTTTGAGGCGCTGGTTGCGGCGGTTTTGGATGTGACTTCTTTCTTTGCCATGCGAACCTCTCCAGTGGGATCTAACTTGTATTTATACCCCGGATCCGGGCGATAAGCCGGAGTATTCAGGTCCGCGGGTGCGGCTGTCAATCAGATTTTTCTCACGCAAATTCAAGCACTTTGCCGACCTCTGCGCGCTTGGACATGGGCCAAGCCGGGGGATAACGCGGCTCGGATCCGACCACTTATGACTTATCCCGCGTTTCCGCGGTATATCTCGTCGCACGGTCTCTCTCCGGAGGCGGTCTTGCCCGACGAGGATCGACCGGAAGCCTTGAGCCGACCTCAGTCTTCGTGAGTTCACAGGGCGGCCTCAGGCCCGCGATTGCGGGCCTTCCGGACTCTCCCGTGCACACGCTTCGAGACGTGCTTTATCTCGGCGCCCGGGCCTTGGCGCCGGGCGCGCTGTCACGATCAGGCCCGCGTGCCGCCCACCGTTATGCTCTCGATCTTCAGCGTCGGCTGGCCGACGCCTACCGGCACGCTTTGGCCGTCTTTGCCGCAGATGCCGACGCCGGCGTCGAGTTTCAGGTCATTGCCGACCATGCTGACGCGGTTCATGGTTTCCGGGCCGTTGCCGATGAGCGTCGCGCCTTTGACCGGGGCGGTGATTTTGCCGTCTTCGATCAGGTAGGCCTCGGACACGGAGAACACGAACTTGCCGCTGGTGATGTCGACCTGGCCGCCGCCGAAGTTGGGGGCGTACAGGCCGCGCTTGACCGAGCGGATGATCTCTTCGGGGTCGCTTTCGCCGGCGCGCATGTAGGTGTTGGTCATGCGCGGCATCGGCAGTTGGGCGAAGCTTTCGCGGCGGCCGTTGCCGGTGGGGGCCACGCCCATCAGGCGGGCGTTGAGGCTGTCCTGCAGGTAGCCGACCAGGCGGCCGTTTTCGATCAGGGTGGTGCACTGGGTCGGGCAGCCCTCGTCGTCGACGTTGAGCGAGCCACGGCGGCCGTCGAGAGTGCCGTCATCGACAATCGTGCACAGCTTGGAGGCCACCTGCTCGCACATGCGGCCGGCGAAGGTGCTGGTGCCCTTGCGGTTGAAGTCGCCCTCCAGGCCGTGGCCGACGGCCTCGTGCAGCAGCACGCCGGGCCAGCCGGGGCCGAGCACCACCGGCATGCTGCCGGCCGGGGCATCGACGGCGTCCAAGTTCACCAGCGCAAGGCGCAGGGCCTCTGCGGCGAACTCCAGCGCGCGCCCGCTTTCCAGCAGTTCCGGGTAGCTGCAGCGCCCGCCGCCGCCGGCGTAGCCCTGCTCGCGGCGGCCGTCATGCTCGACGATCACCTGCACGTTCAGCCGCACCAGCGGGCGCACGTCGCCGGAAAGGATGCCGTCGCTGCGCGCCACCAGCACGGTGTCGAGCGCGCCGGACAGGCTGACGATGACCTGGCGCACGCGGGTGTCTTTGGCGCGCACCCAGGCGTCCACCTCGCGCAGCAGCTGCACCTTGGCTTCGTTGTCGAGGCTGTCGATGGGGTCGATCGGGGCGTACAGGCTGCGGCCGGTGCGCGGGCTCAGGGGTTGGGCTGCGCTGTCGGCGCCGCTGCGGGCAATCGCCCTAGCGGCGCCGGCGGCTTCCAGCAGGGCCGGCAGCTGCAGGGCATCGGAATAGGCGAAGCCGGTTTTCTCGCCGGAGATGGCGCGCAGGCCAACGCCTTGCTCAATGCTGTGGCTGCCTTCGCGGACGATGCCGTCTTCCATCATCCAGCTCTCTTGGCGGCTGTGCTGAAAGTAGAGGTCGGCGTAGTCGATGCCGGGGCTCATCAGCCGGGCGAATACCTGGTCGAGGTGGCGGGCTTCAAGCCCGGCGGGCGCCAGCAGGCGCGATTCTGCAAGTTGGAGTGCGTTGGTCATCATTCGAGGATGGGGGTGCATGGGTGAACGCGCAAGCGAGGCGCGATGAGGACACGCCACGTACTCAAGGCAGGCGTGCCGTCTCGTTGCTGCGTTTGGGCTGAGCTTCGGGAGGCTTTTAAGGCGCGCCGCCGAGCAGCGCTGCCGGCGCTTCGGCGGCCGGACCCCCGCGGGACGCTGCGAGCTGTTCGCGGGCCGCGGCGCGGTTTGCCGCTGCGGTGTTATTGGCTGTCGCTGTCGCTTTCCCTGTCGCTGTTGCTGTCGCTCGACCTGGCCGCCTCGGCGGCGGGCTGCGGCGCAGTTGATTCGATGGATGCAGGGCCGGTTCCGCGGCGGCGCGCGCTGCTGCCTTCGCGTGCGGGCGCCTCGGCGTCGCGGGCGGGGCCGCGTTCGATCACTTCGATCTCCGGCTCATCCCAGACGCCGCTGACCCGATACAGCGTGCGGTTCATCTGCTTCATCGGGGCCTGCAGCACCGCTTGGGCCACCGCGCCCACCGCCGCGCCGGCCGGGCCGGCGGTCAGTGCGCCGAGGGCCGGCAGCACGCTGCCGGTGCGCGGCAGCACCTCAACCTGCAGGTCATAGTCGCGGGTGGCAAGGCCGGTGCGGCCGCTCAGGTGAATCTCCGCGGCCGGGCCGAGCACTTTCAGGTTTTCGGTGACGGCATTGCCGCCGGCCAGCTGGAATAGGCCTTCGATGGAATTGAAAGCCAGCCCCGAGCGGAAGAAATCGCTGAAATCCAGGGCCAGCCGGCGCGGGATCTCGGCCAGGCTGAGCAGGCCCAGAAAGCGGCCGGCGCCGGGTTCAAGTTCCGGCACGCGGCCTTTGCCGACCTCCAGCCGCAGCTGGCCGTCGGCGTTGGCGAAGGCAAAATTGGCCGGGCCGCCAGCCCAACGCAGGTCCATGTCGGCGCGGGTCTTGCCGCCCTGCACCAGCGGATCGATGCCGAACGCCTGCAGCATGCGGCCGAGGTCGTCGCCGCTGATGCCAATCGTGAAACGGCTTTCGCTGCCCTGCAGGCTGCGGCTCCAGTCGCCGCGAATGTCGATGGCAAGGTCGCCCGAGCGCGTGCTCAAACGCTCGACCAGGGCGCCGTCCGGGCCGCGCCGGGTCAGCAGTTCGAGCCGGCCAAGCTCGGCCTCGCCGAAGCGGGCGTCGTCGATTTCCAGATCGATCGCCGGCAGCCCGGTGGGGTCAGGCTCCAGCACCTTGCGCGGCGGGCCGTCGTCGCTGTCTTCGGGGCCGGGCGGCCAGTGCAGGCGCTCAAAGCGGCCCAGCACCGGCTCAGTGGGCGCGCTCGGCCACAGCAGCTGGCCTTTGGCCGAAGGGCCGTCCAGGCGCAGCTGGCGGCTGCCGTCCGGCAGGCTGAGCAGGCTCAGGCGCTGGTCGGCCATGCCGCGGTCGCCGAAGCTGAGCAGGCCGGCCTCGATGTCGATTTCGTTGATCTGCAGGCCCTCACCGCCGCCCACTCCGGACAGCGCCAGCGCGATCCAGGCGGGGGCGTCGACAATCGGCGCGCTGCCGCGCACCACCAGGCCCGCCTCGGGCAGCGCGCCCGGCGCTTCGGCGCCGAATGCGGCTGCGCCGCGGAACTCGGCGGCGCTTTCGCCCGGCGTGCCGAGCAGATGCAGCAGGCGGCCGAGCTGCAGATCGAGCCCGCCCTCCTGCACCGGCAGGCGGATTTTCAAATCCAGCGGCAGCGCGCCCTGCTCGGGCTTGCGCAGCGGCGCCGGCAGCCGCAGAGCGGTGCCGCGCAGGTCTGAGCGCACCCGCAGCAGCGGCAGCGCGGCGGCAGGGCGCGGGCCGTCAGTCGAGGCGGCCTGCCTCGCCGAGGGCACGCCGAGCTCGATTGACCACAGCGAGCTGCCGACCAGATACGGCTCCAGCCAGTGCAGCTCCTCGCGCAGGCTGAGCAGCGAATCGGCGCCGAAACTGCCGCTCAGGCTGGCCTCGAAGGCCTGCTCGGGGTCGGCGCTGAAGCTGCCGGCGGCGAGGCTCAGGCTGCCGGGCTGGCCGTCGAAACGCACGCCAAGTTCGTCAGCGCTGAAACCGTCCTCGGAAAACCGCAGGCGCCCGCTGGCGGCGCCGAAACGCAGGCCCCACTGGGTGTCGAGAAGATCGGCGTCTAGCAGATCGACTTGGCCCTGCAGATCGAGCGTGCCGAGCTCTTTTTTGAGCGGCGCGGTGATGCTCAGCCTGGCGCGACCGCTGCCGCCGACGCTCAGGCCGCGCATGGCGCTGCCGAAGCGGTTCCACAGCGGGCTTTCGCGCACCAGCGCCAGCAGCCGTGCGCCGCTGCCGCCGCCGCTAAGTTCGAGCTCAAGCACCGGCTCCTTGAAGCTGCTGATGCGGCCGAAGGCGCGCTCGATGTCGAGGCCAAGCAGCTGCGCCGAGACTTCCGCCTCAAGGCTGTCGTTGAGGAAATTAACCCCGCCGGTGAGCTGGGTGCCGATCGGCCAGTCGGGCAGGTAGTTCAGCACCACGTCTTCGACCTCGGCACGGGCGATCAGCACGCCCTCGGCGGCCTTGAAGGGCCAGTCGTCGAGATCGCCGCGCAGCATCGCCACGCCGGAGGCCAGCCGGCCCTCTACGATGCCGCGCTGCAGCCACTCGACGGTCTTTGGCGGCATTTTGTTGAGCACCCAGAAGCGGTGCGCGGCGGTGATCGGGCCGGGCTCCACCACGGCGCGCAGATCCACGCTGGGGCGCCTGCCCTCGCCGTCCGCCCAGGCCGCGCCTTCGACGGTGAAGGCGAAATCCGGCCCGACCACGCGCAGCGGGCTGGCCTCGATCCGCGCGCCCTCGTCCGCCTGCCACAGCATCAAGGCGCCGCTGAGCGCCGCCGGCAGCGGCTCGCGCAGGCTCTGCGGCGCGTCGATCACGAACTCCGGCGCGTCCAGATCCACCTGCAGGATGGATGCGCTGCCGCTCAGGCGCGCCGACAGCCCGCGAAAGCCCGGCCGCGCACCGACGGCGTCCAAGCCGAGCGATTCCAGCCGCGCTGACACATGCTCGATGCCCGCACTGCCGAGGCTCAGCTCCAGCTGCTCAAGGCGCCCGCGCGGGCGCGCCTGCTGCAGCCATTCGGCCAGCTCCGGGCTGACCAAGCCGAGCGCCGGCAGCAGATCGACCAGTGCCGCCGCATCGAACTGGTCCAGCCGCGCGGCCAGGCGTTCGCCCTGCCAGCGCAGCGCCAGCCCCGACAGCGACTGCGCGTCGGCCGAGGCCAGCCGCAGCTCGGGCAGCTGCAGGCGCCAGCCTTCGCCCTCGCGCGCCACGTGCAGGCGCAGCGCCAGCGACTGCAGGCTGCCGGCGGCGGTGTCCGGGCTGGCCAGCCCGGCTTCGCTGCGCCGCTGCAGCTGGAACGCCTTGAGCTCGGCGACGCTGTCGACCTGCTGCAGACGGCCCTCGTCAACCTCGACCCAGAGATCCAGATCGGCCTGGCCGGACTCCAAGCCGAGCCCCTCCAGACGGCTGCCCTGCAGCCACGAGGGTAGATCCAGCTGACGCGCGCCGAGATGCAGAAGCCCGTGGCGCAGGGAGGTGTCCATGTCGGCGGTCAAGCGCAGCGGCGGGCTGTTCTCGGCGTACACCCGCAGGGCGAAGCGAAAGCGCCCGCCGAGCGTGCGCAGGCGGGCGTCGATGCGCTCGAAGCGCACGTCGACATCGGCATAGCGGTCTTCGATGACCAGCTCGCCGTCGTAGATCTCGACCTCGCCGATGCGGTCCAGCTGCGCCAGCGCGTGTTCGATATCGATGCCGCCGCGGGCGCGCACGCCGCGCACTTGCCAGCGCCCTTCCAGGGTGCGCGCCAGCTCCAGCCGCACGCCTTCAGCGCGCAGCGTGAGCAGCGGCTGGCCGGGCAGCAGGCCGGCATAGACGTTGATGCGCACGCGCGCCGAGCCGATGTCGATACCGCCGGCACTGCTGCTGTCGCCGCCGATATGCAGGCCCTGCAGGTCCAGCACCGGGCCGCGCCGGCTCCAGCGTGCGCTGACTCCGCTGATCGCCACCGGCTGGCCGATGCGCTGCTGCAGCCATGCGGCGACCTCGTCGGGGTGTCGCTCCAGCAGCGGCAGCAGCTGGCTGGCTATCGCCACCACCAGCGCCGACGCAATCAGCAGCAGGGCCACCGACAGCGCCAGCCATCGACGAGCGCGCCGCAGCCCGCGGCGCAGCGGGTGACTCACAGCAAGACCACGTCGTACTGCTCCTGGGTGTAGTTGTCGTCGGCCTGGAAGCGGATCGATTTGGCGATGAACTCTTCCAGCTCAGCCACCGCGCTGGATTCCTCTTCCAGAATGCGCGCCACCACCTTGGGCGAGGCCAGCACCAGCAGCTTGCGCGCCTCGAACTGGCGCACCGCGCGGGTGATCTCGCGAAAAATCTCGTAGGTGACGGTTTCGGCGGTTTTCAGCGTGCCGCGCCCCGAACAGGATGGGCAGGGCTCGCTCAGCTGGCGCTCCAGGCTGTCGATGGTCCGCTTGCGGGTCATCTCGACCAAGCCCAGCGGCGAGAACTCGTAGACAGTGGTCTTGGCGTGGTCGCGGGCCAGCGCTTTCTCCAGCTGGCGCAGCACCTGGCGACGGTGTTCGGCATCGGTCATGTCGATGAAGTCGATGATGATGATGCCGCCGAGGTTGCGCAGGCGCAGCTGCCGGGCGACCGCCTGGGCCGCCTCCAGATTGGTGCGGTAGACGGTTTCCTCCAGGTTGCGGCTGCCCAGAAAAGCGCCGGTGTTGACGTCGACCGTGGTCATCGCCTCGGTCTGGTCAATCACCAGGTAGCCGCCGGACTTGAGCGGAACCTCCTTCTGCAGAGCGCGCTGGATTTCATCCTCCACGCCGTAGAGATCGAAGATCGGCCGCTCGCCGGGGTAGTGCTCGATGCGCTCCATCAGCTCCGGCATGAACTGGCCGGCAAAACGCAGCGTGCGCTCCAGGGATTCGCGCGAGTCCACCCGCACCTTTTCGACATCGCCGTGCAGCAGATCGCGCAGCGCGCGCAGCGGCAGCGGGAGATCTTCGTAGATGCAGCCGCCGACCTTGGCGTGGATCGAGCCTTCCTGGATCGCCGCCCACAGCTTGCCGAGATAGGCGAGGTCGTCGGCCAGCGACTCCGCAGCCTGGCCGTCGGCGTTGGTGCGCACGATGTAGCCGAGGCCGCTCTCACCGGCGTGCTCGGCCACCGCGGCCTTCAGGCGGGCGCGCTCGGCTTCGTCTTCGATGCGTGCGCTCACTCCCAGCACTTTGCTGTAGGGCAGCAGCACCAGATAGCGCGACGGAATGCTGAGCTGGCTGGTCAGGCGCGCGCCCTTGCTGCCGATCGGGTCCTTCACCACCTGCACAACCAGCTCTTGGCCGTCGCGAACCAGTTCGGTGATCGGCGGGATTGGCGCGGCCGCCGGATCTTCGCCGTCGGGCGGCAGCGGCGTCGGTGCACGAAACAGGTCGGAGGCGTGCAGGAAGCCGGCGCGCTGCAGGCCGATCTCCACGAAGGCCGCCTGCATGCCCGGCATCACCCGGATCACCTTGCCTTTGTAGATGTTGCCGACGTAGCCGCGCCGTGAGGCCCGCTCAATGTGGACCTCCTGCAGCATGCCGTTCTCGACGACCGCCACGCGGGTCTCGCGCGGGGTCACGTTGATGAGGATTTCTTCGGACAAGCGAACCGCCAGGGAAGTCAGGACATATCAGGAGTTTTATAGCCGACCGCGGCTGAACCGGCTAGCGCCACGCGCGCCGGACTGTTGCGCGCCTGTTGCGTATCGGCCGGGTTTCGAAGGCAGGCCGGCGACAGCGAAGCGCGCCGCAGGCCGCAGATTCAGCCCACTTCAAACATCAGCAGGTCGGAGCTGGCCGCGGCAATGCTCTGGCCGAGGCTGATGCAGCCGGCGCTGCGCAGCGGCAGTTCGTTGCGATGCACGCGCAGCTCGTCCTCATCGGCGATGCGCACGAAGCTGCCGTTGGTGCTGCGATCGGTCAGCATCCACAGGCCGCGCCGACATTCAAGGCTGGCGTGGCTGCGGCTGACCCATTCGGCTTCAATGGACACCCCGCAGCCGGGGTCGCGGCCCATCGAAAACGGCGGCGAATCCTCGCCCAGCTCGATCACCCGGCCGCGGTGGCGCAGCGTCAGTCGGCTTCCCGCCTGCGCGGTCTCATCGACTTTGATGGCGCGCTGGATGGTGGTGAGGTTGCTGGTGTCGTCCTGCCAGATGAGATCGACGATCTCGATCGGCAGCAGCTTGCCGGCAACCCGGGCGCGGCCAAGTGCGCGCGCGCGGATGCCGCCGACGCTGGTGAAATCCTTGAGCGTGCTGGCGGTGGTGACGATCTGCTCACGCTTGGCGAGTGCCGCCATTCGCGCCGCCACGTTGACCGCGTCGCCGTAGACATCGCCGGCCTCCAGCAGGGCTTCGCCGTGGTGCAGACCGACCCGGATACCCAGCGAATCCGCGACGAAGACCGGGTCGGTGCTGATGCAGCGCTGCATGTCGCAGGCGGCCAGGGCCGCCTGCACCGGCGCCGGAAACGTGCACATGATCTCGTCGCCGATGGTCTTCACCAGGCGGCCGCCGTGGCTGGACGCGATCCGGGTCAAGGCGCCGAGCGCGGCGGAGATGATCCGGCGGGCCTCGACATCGCCCAGGGTCTCGAACAGCCGAGTGCTGCCGCTGATATCGGCAAACAGGATGGTGATGGGCTGGGTCGCACTCATGGGCCCGATGATAGGCCAGCGCTGTGGCCGCCGCGACCGCGGCGGCCGGCGCCCAACCCCGCAGCGATCGCCGCGGCGGCGATCAAACGCTGCGCCGGCGAGCCCACAGCGCCCGCTGAACTCTTTGACGGGCCTCACTGAGTGCCCAAGCTGTTGCGATGGTTATCGCGCTTCTGCAGCGCGTTCAATCACGAGGCCAGCGCCGCTGAAGCCTGCTGCTTTTCCAGCGCTTTGACCGGCGCCGGCGGCGCAAAACTGTCTGCGCGGGCCAGCGGCCAGAACATCTGAAACACCGGATGTTCCGGCACGCTGCTCAGCAGTTCGCCTGGCCGAACGAAGAAGTGCAGATTCGCCAGCGAACGGATCTCGTTGCCCGACACCCGATGAATGATGTGCTCCGGGCCGAGCTGATCCGGATGGCTGAGGCCCGCGGCGGCGATCAGATCGCGCAGCGCTTTGAGGGTGTTGTGGTGGAAGTAATGCACGCGCTCCGCCTTGTCCGGCACCACCAGCGCGCGCTGGCGTCGCGGGTCCTGGGTGGCAACTCCGGTGGGACAGCGGTCGGTGTGGCAGCTCTGCGACTGAATGCAGCCCAAGGCGAACATGAACCCGCGCGCGGAATTGCACCAGTCCGCACCGATCGCCAGCGTCCGCGCCAAATCAAAGCCGCTGACGATCTTGCCGGCCGCGCCGATCTTGATCTTCGAGCGCAGGTTCACGCCGACGAGGGTGTTGTGGACCAGGATCAGCGCCTCGGTCAGCGGTGCACCCACGTGGTTGGTGAACTCCAGCGGCGCCGCGCCAGTGCCGCCCTCGCCGCCGTCGACCACGATGAAATCCGGGGTGATGCCGGTTTCCAGCATGGCGCGGGCGATTGCGAACCACTCCCACGGGTGCCCGATCGCCAGCTTGAAGCCGGTCGGCTTGCCGCCTGAGAGTTCGCGCAGCCGCGCGATGAATCTGAGCAGGCCGATCGGCGAATCGAACGCGCTGTGGCGCGCGGGCGAGAGGCAGTCGACGCCCTCGGGCACGCCGCGCGCCTCGGCAATCTCGGCGCTGACCTTGGCCGCGGGAAGAATCCCGCCCTGCCCCGGCTTCGCGCCCTGGCTCAGCTTGAGCTCGATCATCTTGACCTGCGGATCGCGGGCGTTCTCGATGAAGCGCTCTTCGCTGAAACCGCCCCGCGCATCGCGGCAGCCGAAATAGCCGGAGCCAATTTCCCAGACCAGATCGCCGCCATGGGCCCGATGGTGGCGCGAGATCGAGCCCTCGCCGGTGTCGTGATAAAAGCCGCCGCGGCGGGCGCCCGAGTTCAGCGCCAGGATTGCCGCCGCTGACAGCGAGCCGAAGCTCATCGCCGAGATATTGAACACGCTGGCGGAATACGGCTGGCTGCAGTCCGGCCCGCCGATGCGAATGCGGAAATCCGCGTCCGGCGGGTCGATCGGCTGCAGGCTGTGGTTGATCCACTCGTACTGCGGCCTGTAGACATCCAGCTGGGTGCCGAACGGCCGCTTGTCCAGGGTGTTCTTGGCGCGCTGGTAGACCAATGAGCGCTGCGCCCGCGAAAACGGCGTCTGTTCCTCGTCGCCCTCCAGCAGATACTGGCGAATCTCCGGGCGGATCGACTCGATCAGGTAGCGGAAATGCGCAAGCAGCGGATAGTTGCGGCGCAGCGAACTGCGCGACTGCAGCCGATCAAGCAGGCCCAACAGGGCCAGCGCAGTCGCGCCTGCAAACACCCACCACCAGTGCGACGAGTGGAACAGCGCCAGCGCGGCCGCCAGCGGCACCAGCAGCAGGCTGACGAACCAGGCCAAGTAGCGTGTGGGCATTGCGCGGCGCTCCGGTGTGCTTGGGCAGAAACGGCCGGCAGCGCGTGCTGCCGGCAGATGCCTTGGTGCCCGGAGCGGGACTCGAACCCGCACACCCTTACGGATAGCAGATTTTAAGTCTGCTGCGTCTACCGGTTTCGCCATCCGGGCGGCGCCGCGGAGTGTAACCGCGACCGCCGCGCTTGAGACCTTTTGGCACTATCGACCGGACCGATCGGCCCGCGCTCCTCTGGCGGCATCCAGTAACCTGCCGGCTGGTCCCGACGAAGCATAGCGATGACACTGACCCATCTCGACCGGCTGGAAGCCGAATCCCTGCACATCTTTCGCGAGGCCGCGTCCAGCGCGCAGCGTGCGGTGCTGCTGTACTCCATTGGCAAAGACAGCTCGGTGCTGCTGCATCTGGCGCGCAAGGCGTTCGCCCCCGGGCGCCTGCCGTTTCCGCTGCTGCACATCGACACCGGCTGGAAATTCCGAGAAATGATTGCCTTCCGCGACCGCATTGCCGTGCAGCACGGCGTCGACCTGCGCGTGCACACCAACCTGGAAGGACGCGCCGCCGGCATCAACCCGATCACCCACGGCAGCGCGATGCACACCGACATCATGAAAACCCAGGCCCTGCGTCAAGCCCTCGACGCGGGCGCTTACGATGTTGCCTTCGGCGGCGCACGCCGCGATGAGGAAGCCTCGCGCGCCAAGGAGCGCATTATCAGCCACCGCAGCCCGGGCCACCGCTGGGAGCCCAAGCGGCAGCGCCCGGAGCTGTGGCAGCAGTACAACCTGCGGCACAGCCCGGGGGAGAGTTTCCGCGTGTTTCCGATGTCCAACTGGACCGAGCTGGACATCTGGCGCTACGTCGAGCGTGAGCAGATCGAGGTGGTGCCGCTGTATTTCGCCAAGCCGCGGCCGGTGGTGCAGCGCTCGGGCACCTGGATCATGGTCGACGACGAGCGCTTGCCGCTGCAGCCGGGCGAGCAGCCGCAGCTGCTCTCGGTGCGTTTCCGCACGCTGGGCTGCTACCCGCTGTCGGGGGCCGTGGAAAGCGAAGCCCGCAACCTGCACGAGATCCTGCTCGAAATGCAGGCATCGAAAGTCTCTGAGCGACAGGGCCGGCTGATCGATGGCGACGGCGCAGCGTCGATGGAGCGCAAGAAGCAGGAGGGCTATTTCTGATGAATGCCCCGGAAGCGGCACCGCACGTGATTGATGCCCTGCAAACGGCTGATCTTCGGCCGCAGCTGCGCCTGCTGACCTGCGGCAGCGTTGACGACGGCAAGAGCAGCCTGATCGGCCGCCTGCTGTTTGAGACCGGCTGCGTGCCGGACGACCAGCTTGAGAATCTGGCCCTGCTCTCGCAGCGCCACGGCACCCGCGGCGAGCAGCTTGACTACGCGCTGCTGCTGGATGGCCTGTCCGCCGAGCGCGAACAGGGCATCACCATCGATGTCGCCTGGCGCTACTTCGGCACCGCCCGCTCGGCCTTCGTGGTGGCGGATGCCCCCGGCCACGCCGAGTACACCCGCAATATGGTGACCGCGGCCAGCCACTGCGAGCTGGCAGTGCTGCTGGTCGACGCTCGCCACGGACTGCTGCCGCAAACCCTGCGCCACGCCTGCATCGCTGCACTGATGGGCATTCGCCAGGTGGTGCTGGCGGTGAACAAGATGGATCGGGTCGATTTCCAGCAGGCGGTTTTCGAGCGGATCGTCGAACGCTTCGCCGAGTTCGCCGGGCGAATGGGTTTGGGCGAGATCCAGCCGATTCCGCTGTGCGCGGTCGACGGCGACAATCTGCTGGCCAACAGCCCGCGCACGCCCTGGTACAGCGGGCCGAGCCTGCTCGACCACCTCGAAGCCGTCGCGACCCGAGCCCCAGCGGCGACCGTGGGCGCTGGGTCGGCGCGGCTGCCAGTCAGCGTGGTGATCCGGCCGGACGCCGACTTCCGCGGTTTCGCCGGGCAGCTGCAGTCCGGCGCGCTGAAGCTCGGACAGTCGGTGCGCGCGGTGCCCTCCGGCCAGAGCTCGCGGGTGCTTGAGCTGCGGCTGGGCGAGCGCACGCTCGAGGTCGCGGAGCCTGGCCAATCGCTGCTGGTTCGGGTGCAGGACGAAATCGACCTGAGTCGCGGCGATGTGCTGTGCGCAGCCGACGCGCCGGTCGAAGCCAGCGACCAGTTCGAGGTCGACATCGTCTGGCTGAGCGAACACCCGATGCTGCCCGGCCGGCCCTATCGGCTGCAGCTCGGCACCGCCAGCGCGCTGGCGACGCCGGCCACGCCGAAGTACCGCCTGAATGTTGAAACCCTGGAGCAGCTCGCCGCGCGCACGCTTGAAGCCAACGAGATCGGCCGCGTCAACCTGTCGCTGGATCGCGCCCTGGCCTTCGAGGCCTACGCTGAAAACCCGGGTCTGGGCGGCGGCATTCTGATCGATACGCTCAGCAACCAAACCGTCGGCGCGGTGATGATCCGCCACGCGCTGCGCCGCGCCGCCAACCTGCACTGGCAGGCGCTCGACATCAGCCGCGGAAAACGCGCCGGCGCGAAGGGCCAGAAGCCGGCGGTGCTGTGGTTCACCGGGCTCTCCGGCGCCGGCAAATCGACGATCGCCAATCGGGTCGAGAAGCAGCTGCACGCGCTCGGCAAGCACACCTATCTGCTGGACGGCGACAACGTCCGCCACGGGCTCAACAAGGATCTCGGCTTCACCGACGCCGACCGCGTCGAAAACATCCGCCGCGTCGCCGAAGTCGCCCGGCTGATGGCCGATGCCGGGCTGATTTGCCTGGTTTCGTTTATTTCGCCGTATCGCAGCGAACGCGCGTTTGCTCGCGCCCTGCTCCCGGAGGGTGAATTCTTCGAGGTGTTCGTCGACACTCCGCTTGAGGTCGCCGAGGCGCGCGATTCAAAGGGCCTGTACGCCAAGGCCCGGCGCGGCGAGCTGAAGAACTTCACCGGCATCGACTCCAGCTACGAGCCGCCGCTGTCGCCGGAGCTGCATCTGCAGGCCGATCTGCTGCCGCCCGAGGCTGCAGCGGACGCGGTGATTCGCCGGCTGCGCGCCGGCGGCGTGCTGGAGGGCGAGCTGTAGCGGGCGCCTGTCCGGCCGCGGTCAAACACCGCAGCCGGGTCAGCAGCGCGCGCTCAGCGCTTGCGCAGGACGCCCGTCAGGAGCACGACGCCGCCGACGGCCATCAGCACAATGCCCAGCGTCCGGTTGTTGTCGCCTCGGTCGGCGATGCGGATACCGCCGTCGCCCACTTCCAGCGCCTTGTCCCCGACTCGCAGCACCTCGTCTTGGCTGCCCATCTGAATCAGGCCCGAGAACAGAACGCCGCCGGCGATCGCCAGCACCAAGCCCACCACAATCAACGAACCTTTCATACGTCAGCTCCTTGCGTTGTATAGCGCCCCCGGCGGGACGCCGGACGCGGCCCGAGCATGGCAGATCAGCGGCAGGCGCCGACTCCGCGGCGACGCCGACTGCTTCATCATGTCGGCAACTCATCCTGCAGCGGCCGCACGGCCCCACCCATCGCCATGACTCTGCTCGCTCAATCCACGCCCGCTGCCGCTGCGCCAATCGACACGCTGCGCCAGCTCGGATTTTGCTTCCTGCCGCGCGCCCAAACCCTGATTGAGCTCGGCGGGCTGGATGCTGTCGACGGCTGGGGAAGCTTCGCCGCGGGCTGGGAGGCGATGGGCGTTGACGAATTCATGGCCGACGGCGGGCGCTATCGGCGGCGCCGTCACGCGCTGTTCCACGCAAGCTCGCAGCACTGGCAGCGGCTGCCGGATGCGCCGCACTTCCAGACCCTGCGCTACAACCGCCTGAACGGCGGCATCGAGCGCTGGTTCCAGCCGGTGCTTGCCAGCACCATCGAGACGCCCGCGTTTGGCGCGCTGTTCGGCTTCGCCCAGCGGCTCTTCAGCGCGCTCGCGCCGCAGGTCGAGCAGTGGCAGGTGGAGGCGCATCAGTTTCGGATCGAGGCCGCAGCCGGTCAGCTTGGCCAGCCGACACCGGAAGGCATCCATCGCGACGGCGTTGACTACGTGCTGGTGGCGCTGATCGACCGCCACAACATCCGCAGCGGCACGACCACCGCGCACAGCGCCGACGGCACTGAGCTGGGCGCGTTCACCCTGACCGATCCGCTGGACGTCGCGCTGCTCGACGACCATCGGGTCTGGCACGGGGTCACCGCCGTGCAGCCGCTGGACCCAGCGCAGCCGGCTTGGCGCGATGTGCTGGTGCTGACCTTCCGCGCGCTCTCGGACCGCGTTGCCGGCTGAGCGCGGTCCGCGCGTTGCCGCGCGGCTTAAGGGTCCTTGGGCCTAGGCGCCCGCACGTGGCGCTTGCGCAGCACCGCCTCAACTTCGCCGAGGCCAAGCCCGCGCGCGCGCAGCAGCACCAGCAGGTGAAAAATCAGATCGGCGGATTCACCGAGAAGCGCGGCCTCGTCCTGCACCACCGCGGCCAGGGCGGTTTCCACGCCCTCCTCGCCTACCTTCTGGGCGATGCGACGGATGCCGGATTCAAACAGACGGGTGGTGTAGCTTCCAATCGGGCGCTCGCGCTCGCGGCGAGCAATAAGTGCGTCCAGATCGCCCAGAAAACTGCCCGGCGCGGTCGGGAAACAGCTGGTGCGCTCGAGATGGCAGGTCGGGCCCTGCGGATGCGCCTGCACCAGCAGGGTGTCGGAATCGCAGTCGGTTTCAATCGCCACCAGCTTGAGCAGGTGGCCGCTGCGCTCGCCCTTGGTCCACAGTCGACCCTTGCTGCGGCTGAAGAAGGTGACGTGGCGGCAGGCGAGTGTCATCTCCAGGGCTTCGCGATTCATATAGCCCAGCATCAGCACGCGCAGCGTCGCAGCGTCCTGCACCACCACTGGCAGCAGGCCGTCCTGCTTGTCCCAGGCCAGGCTGGACAGAGTGTCCGGGGTCACCGTGCCGCCGGAACCGGCGGTATCAATCGACATCGCGCACCTCCACGCCGGCCGCCGCCAGGAAACGCTTGAGCTCCGGCACCGGGATCGCGCCGGAGTGGAACACGCTGGCCGCGAGCGCCGCATCGACATCGGCCTGCTCGAACACGTCGACGAAGTGCTGCAGTTCGCCGGCACCGCCGGAGGCCACCAGCGGCACGCGACAGAGCGCGCGCACGGCCTGCAGCTGTTCGATGTCATAACCGCCGCGCACGCCGTCGGTGCCCATGCAGTTCAGCACGATCTCGCCGGCCCCGCGGCGCTGCACTTCGACCACCCAATCGAGGGTGCGACGGCTCAGCGCGCGGGTCTTGCTGGGGTCGCCGGTGTACTGACGCACCCGCCACTCGCCGTCGTCATCGCGCAGGCTGTCGATGCCGGCGACGATGCACTGCACGCCGAACGCATCGGCCAATTCGTCGATCAACTCCGGCCGCTCCAGCGCCGGCGAATTCACCGAGATCTTGTCGGCACCGGCAAACAGAATCGCGCGGGCATCGTCGACCGAACGAATGCCGCCGGCCACGCAGAAGGGGATATCGATCAGACGCGCGACCCGCTCGACCCAGCCGCGGTCGACGCTGCGGCCTTCGGGACTGGCGGTGATGTCGTAGAACACCAGCTCGTCGGCGCCGGCATCGCGGTAGCGCGCGGCGAGATCCTCAATCGCGCCCATCACCACGTGGTCGCGGAAGCGCACGCCCTTCACCACCAGGCCATCGCGCACGTCGAGGCAGGGAATCAGCCGCTTGCTCAGCATGCGAGCGCCTCCTCGATGCTGAAGCGGCCGTCGAGCAGGGCTTTGCCGAGCACCACGCTGGCCGCGCCGATCTCGCGCGCACGCCGAATGTCATCCAGCCCGGACACCCCGCCCGACGCGATCAACTCAAGCGAAGGCGCGCGCTGCCGGATCTGCGCGTACAGGTCGAAGTTGGGGCCGGAAAGCATGCCGTCGCGGGCGATGTCGGTGCACAGCAGATGCTGAAGGCCGGCGGCGCGGTAGCGCTCCAGCAGGGCAAACAGTTCCTCGCCTGCGCTTGTCGTCCAGCCGTGCGTCGGCAGCCGCCACACCCCTTCCGCGTCCTGGCGGGTGTCCAGCGCAATGCACAGGTGCTCGGCGCCGAAGCGCTGCAGCCAGTCGATGACCTCATCAGGCGACTTCACCGCCACCGAGCCCACCACCACGCGCTCGACGCCGACCGACCGCAGCGCTTCGACATCCGCCGCAGTGCGCACGCCACCGCCGCTCTGAACGCGCAGGCCGCTCTTGGCCCGCAGCGCCTGCACCAGCGGCGAAAGGGTGTAGCCGCCCAGCTTGGCGGCGTCCAGATCGACCAGATGCAGCCATTCCGCACCGGCCTCGGCATAGCTGAGCGCAAGCGCCAGCGGCTTCGACTGGTAGCGGGTTTCCTGGGCGTAGTCGCCCTGCTTCAGCCGCACCACGCGCCCGTCGCGGACGTCGATGGCGGGGATCTTGATGAAGCCACTCATTGGCCGTTCCACTCCAGGAAGTTCTGCAGAAGCCGTGCGCCCACCGCCGCCGAGCGCTCCGGGTGGAACTGTGCGCCGGCGATGTTGCCGCGGCGAACGAGCGCGGAAAACGCATCGCCATGGGCGCTCGACGCCAGGGTGTAGTCGCCGACCGGCGCGGCGAAGCTGTGTACGAAATAGGCCTGTGCGCCTTCGGCGATGCCTTCCAGCAGCGGCGAATCGATGCGCTTGTTGAGCCGGTTCCAGCCCATGTGCGGCACCCGCACGCCCGCCGACTCGCGCAGCTTTTCGACGCGTTCCGGAATCAGGCCGAGGCCCTCGACGTCGCCTTCGGCGCTGCGCTCAAACAGCAGCTGCATGCCGAGGCAAATGCCGAACAGCGGCCGCGGAAAGCGGCGGATCGCATCGATCAGATCAAGCTCGCGCAGCCGCGTCATGGCCGCGCCGGCTGAGCCCACACCGGGCAGCAGCGCGCGTTCGGCCTGCTCCAGTTCGGCGGCGCTGCGCACCAGGGTGGGCGCAACGCCAAGACGCTCCAGCGCATAGCAAACCGAGCCGATGTTGGCGACGCCAGAATCGATGACGGCGAGCCGTATCACAGCGATCCTTTGGTGCTGGGCATCTCGCGACCTTCGCGGCGGATGGCAGAGCGCAGCGCGCAGGCGACGACCTTGAAACTGGCCTCGACCATGTGGTGGGCGTTGTCGCCGCGCACCGACAGGTGCAGGTTGAGTCCCGCGGTCTCGCACAGCGAGCGAAAGAAATGCGGCACCAGCTCGGTCGGCAATTCGCCGACGCGCTCGCGCGGGTACACGCCGTCGAACACGAAGTAGGGCCGGCCGCTGATATCCAGCGAGGCGCGCACCAGGGTTTCGTCCATCGGGATGACCAAGTGCAACGCCGCGGGCAGGCTTTCGGCCGGACCGTTCTCGCCTTCCGCGGCCCAGGCGTAGCGGCCGATGCCGCGCTTGTCGCCAAGCGCCTGCTTCAGCGCCTGGCCCAGAGCCAAGGCGCTGTCTTCCACCGTGTGGTGCTCGTCGATGTGCAAATCGCCCGCGCACTTGAGCTTCAGCGCAAAACCGCCGTGTTTGCCGAGCTGCTCCAGCATGTGATCGAAGTAGCCGATCCCGGTCAGCGCCACCGGCTCGGCAGCGCGATCCAGATCAACGTGAACCTCGATCCTGGTTTCCTTGGTGACGCGCTCGACCGAGGCCATGCGCGGCGCATCGGCCAGCAGGTGGGCGATCTCGGCCCAGCGGTATTCCGGGCCTTTCGCGGCCGTGGCCTGCGCGCCGGCGCTGACCTTGAGCCGAAAGCCGCGCACGCCGAGGTTGTCGGCGAACTCGATATCGGTATCGCGGTCGCCGACCATGGCGCTTGCGGCGAGGTCGACGCCGCGATCGCGCAGGTAGTGCATCACCAGGCCCAAACGCGGCTTGCGATCAGGTGAATTATCGGCGGGGAAGCTGGCGTCGATCAGCACCTCGCGAAAGGTGATGCCCTGCGATTGGAAGATCTGCATCATCAGGTCGTGCGGCGCCTGGAAGCTCTGCAGCGGATAGGCCTCCGTGCCCAGTCCGTCCTGATTGGAAACGATCACGAACTCGAAGCCGGCTTCTTTCAGCTTGAGCAGGGCCGGGATCACGCCCTCGACCAGGCGCAGCTTCGAATAGGCGTCGATCTGGAAGTCCGACGGTTCTTCGATCAGGGTGCCGTCGCGGTCAACGAACAAGATGCGCCTCATGCCGCGGCCTCGCTGTCGGTGTCGGCTGCAGCCAAGACCGCAAGCGCCGCGGCGTTTTCTTCGGCGGTGCCGATCGAAATGCGCAGGCAGTCAGACAGCAGCGGATAGCGGCTGATATCGCGCAGCACCACGCCGGCGGCCAGCGCGCGGCGGTAGGTGGCCGCCGGATCAGCGCAGCGCAGCACCAGAAAATTGGCATCCGAGGGATACACGCCGAGCACGCCGGGCGCCTTCGACAGGGCCAGACGCAGCGCCTCGCGCTGCGCCATCAGCTCGGCCACGTGCGCCTGCGTCTGAGCCAGCACGCTTGGCTCCAGCGCGGCCAGTGCGGCGCGGGCGCAGGGTGCGGAGATCGGGTACGGCGCCATGATCGCGCGCAGCACCCGGATCAGCTCCGGCGCGGCCACCAGGCTGCCGATCCGCGCTCCGGCCAGCGCATGCGCCTTGGACAGCGTGCGCAGCACGGCGAGGTGCGGAAAACGTTCGCGCAGGCGGGTCGCCGAAGGCTGCTGCATGAATTCGCCGTAGGCCTCGTCCACCACCACGATCGCGCGCCCGGCCAGGGCCTCCACAACGCGTTCAATGGTCTCAATCGGCAGCGCCTGCCCGGTCGGGTTGTTGGGGGAGCACAGGAACACCAGCTTGACCGGATTGCTCAGCGCAGCATCGATCACCGCCTGCGGATCCAGCGCAAACGGCCGTGCAGGATCGGCGCTTGCGCTCAGCGGCACCTCGACCAGACGCGCGTTCTGCACGCGCGCAGCCACCGCATACATGCCGAAGGTCGGCGGACAGATCAGCACCGCGTCCTCGCCGGCGCGGCACAGCGCGCGCACCAGCAGGTCGATCGGCTCGTCGCTGCCGCGGCCGATCAACAGGGCGTCGGCGTCGACGCGATACAGATCCGCCATGCGCTGAAGCAGCGCTTCGGGCTGCGGCTCGGGGTAACGGTTGAGCCCCGCGCCGCCCTCGATCTGCGGCGCCCACGGCGACTCGTTGGCGTTCAGAAACACACGGCCGCCGCTGGCCTCCTTGCGCGCCGAGGAATAGCCCCCGAAATCGCGCAGATCGGGCCGCACCAGCTGCAGAAGATCAAGCGCGCTCATGCTTCACCCGCCTTGCCGATGCCTGCGCTATCGGCAAGCCTCTGTTCGGCAATCGCCTGCAGCCGCAGGTTTACCGCGCGCTCATGCGCGATCAGCCCTTCAGCGCGCGCCATTTCGGCGGCATCCGGGCCGGCAATGGCCAAGCCCTCGGCGCTGACTTCCTGCACCGTGATGAGCTTGACGAAGCTCGCCACCGACACGCCGCTGTAGGCGCGCGCGGCGCCATACGTCGGCAGCACGTGGTTGGTGCCGCTGCAGTAGTCGCCGAGCGCCTCAGGCGCCAGCGCGCCCAGGAACACCGAGCCGGCACTGATGATCTGATCCAGCCACGGCCGCGGCACTGCGACCTGTAGGATCAAATGCTCCGGCGCATAGCGGTTACTGACGGCAATCGCTTCTTCGATGTCGGCGACGAGGATCAAGCGCGCGTGCTGCAGCGCCTTCGCCAGAATCTCGCGGCGCGGCAGGGCGTTGGCCTGGCGCTCAAGCGCGTCGCGCACGGCTTCAAGCACCGCCTGCGAATCCGACAGCAGCAGCACCTGTGAATCCGGGCCGTGCTCGGCCTGGCTCAGCAGGTCGGCTGCAATGAACTCGGGATTGGCGTCGGCATCGGCGATCACCAGCACTTCTGATGGGCCCGCCGGCATGTCCATGGCGGCGCCGTCGGCGTCAATCGCGACCTGCAGCTTGGCTTCGGTAACGTAGGCGTTGCCGGGGCCGAAGATCTTGTCGCACTTGGGAATCGACTCGGTGCCGTAGGCCATTGCCGCAACCGCCTGCGCGCCGCCGAGCTTGAACACCTGGCGGATGCCGCACAAACGCGCGGCGACCAGCACCGCCGGATCGGCGCTGCCGTCGGCTCGCGGCGGCGTGCACAGCGCCACCTGCGGACAGCCGGCGATGCGCGCCGGCACGCCGAGCATGATCGCGGTCGACGGCAAGGGCGCACTGCCGGCCGGCACGTACAGGCCAACCCGCTCGATCGGCCGGATCACCCGCTCGCAGTACAGGCCGGGTGCGGTTTCCAGCGCATAGCCCTTGGGCGCACCGGCCTCGTGGAAGGCGGTCAGTCGGGCAATAGCGTTTTCGATGGCCTGCTTCAGCGCCGGGCTGACCGCGAGTTCCGCCGCGGCAAACTCCGCTTCGCTGACGGCGAAACTGGCGAGTTCGCAGCCGTCGAAGCGGCGGGTCAGCGCGCGCAGCGTGCTGTCACCGTCGGCGCGCACCTGGGCAATCGTGCGGGCGACCGTTTCGGTCAGCGCGACGCGTGAGGATTGCGCGGGGCGGCGCAGGCTCATGCGGCGCTGCGGCTCGTCCATCGCCGACCAGTCCAGCAGGCGCAGCTCGCGCAGGGAAATCGGGGCAAGAGAGGTCTGTGCGCTCATGTCAGCATCTGCTCCACCGGCAGCACCAGCAGGCGACGTGCTCCAGCTTTCTTGAGGTCTTCCAGCTGCTGCCAGGACAGGCTGCCCTGGCAGATGGCCTGCACGCCGACGCGGTCCGGCTGGCCGTCGAGGCTCATGATCGAGGGGCGCTCGCTACTCGGCAGCAGGCGCAGCACCTCCTGCAGCTGATCGCGGTCGGCCTCCAGCATCAGCAGCCGCGCATCGCGAACCTGCAGCACGCCGTCGAGCCGGCGCAGCAGCTGGGCGGCGATGCCGCCGCGCTCATCCATCAGCGGCTCGGCCGGCCCGGCCAGCACCGCCTCGCTCTCGTGAATGACCACCACTTCGCGCAGCTGATTGGCCGCAAGCGTGCCGCCCGTGGAGACCAGGTCGCAGATGGCCTCGGCCTTGCCCAGCCGCGGCGCGATCTCGACCGAGCCCGACAGCATCACCACCTCGGCGCGCACGTTGTTGCGCTTCAGCCAGTCATCGAGCAGGGCCGGGTAGCTGGTGGCGATGCGCAGGCCCGACAGGCTTTGCGGGCCGTCCCAGGCCATGTCCTGCGGCAGCGCGATCGACAGCCGGCAGCGGCCGAACCCAAGCGCGCGGACCTCGGCAAAGGCTGGCGGCAGCCCTCGCGCGGCGCGATCCAGCGCCTGCTCGTCGAGCACGTTGCGGCCGACGATGCCGTAGTCGCAGGTGCCCTCAGCGATCAGGCCGGGAATGTCGTCGTCGCGGACCAGCAGCAGGTCTACTGGCTGCGATTCGCCGAAACAAAACAGGCGGTCGCGGCTTTCGCGGAAAGACAGCCCGGAGCGCGCCATCAGCTCGCGGGCGGGCTCGGACAGGCGTCCGTTCTTCTGCGCGGCGATGCGCAGGCGATCTCGATTCTTCACTGGGGGCTATCTCGAAACTCGGGGAGGGGGAACAGGTGTCGCGTGCCGCGCGGGGGCTCAGCGTTTGCTGCTGGCGATACCGGAGGGATCGTGCAGCTTGAGATGTCGCGCCGCCGTCTTGTAGCCGCCGGCGCCCTGCAGCAGGCAGCGAGCGACGCGTCCGACCGTGGTCACGCTGACCCCGGTCAGGTCGTGGATGTCGCGATAGGTGCGCCCGGCAAGCAGCAGCGGCACCACTTTCCAGCGATCGGTCAGCGCCTCCAGTTCGGCGGGCGTGCACAGATCCTCCAGAAACGCGGCAACCTCTGACGGTTCCCGCAGACGCGCCAGAGCGTGCGCCAGGCCCGGCGTCACCGCCACGGCGGCGGCATCAGGACTCTTGCGGGCAATCGGGGTTCCCAAACGGCGTTTCATTGGCGTCTCAAGGGCGGCTGGTGCGTAATAGCGCGCTGGCACACTAACTCAAGCCCGAGCACATCACAAGCGCGGGCTGACGGTGCGTCGACTGCCTCCTACCCTTCAGCGAGGGCTGCGCAGCGCGAGCCGCGCCCGCTTGGTTAGACTCGCGCCCCCTTTATCGTCTTGGGCTCGCACATGCGCGTTTGGATTTTGCGGATCGGCATCAGCAGCGGTGTGCTGCTGTTGCTGGCAGCGCTCGGACTTTGGCTTGGTCTGCGCTCAAGCCTGCCGATGCTTGAAGGCGAGCTCGCCCTGGCCGGGCTCGACGCCGAGGTGCGGCTTGAGCGCGACGCTCTCGGAACGCTCACCGTGCACGCCGCTACAGCCGCCGACGCCGCCCGTGCGCTCGGCTTTGCGCACGCTCAGGAGCGCTTCTTCGAGATGGATCTCGCCCGCCGAAGTGCCGCCGGCGAACTGGCGGAACTGCTCGGCCCGGCAGCACTAGCGCGCGATCGCGCCAATCGCGTGCACCGGTTCCGGGCGCGCATGCCGGACTATCTGAATGCGCTTGACGAAGAACAGCGCGCCCTGCTGAAAGCCTACGGCGAGGGCGTAAATGCCGGCCTTGCCCAGCTCGGCGCACGGCCGCCGGCCTATCTTCTGCTGCGAACCCCACCCCGCGCCTGGCGCGAGGAGGACAGCCTGCTGGTTGGCCTTTCGATGTTCTTCGAGCTGCAGGACGCGCAAAACCGGCGCGAGCTCGGTTTCCTCCAGCTGGCCCGGCACCTGCCGCTTGAGCTGCAGCAGGCGCTGATGGCGCCCGGCACGGAATGGGACGCCCCTTTGCAGGGGCCGGCCTGGGCGGCACTCGACAGGGAGCGGCTGATCGCAGCGCTGCCGGCGACGCTACCGGCCACCGCGCACCTGGACCTGCGCCCCTCCGTGGATGATCCAGATCTCCCCGGCAGCAACAATTTTGCGGTCGACGGCAGGCTGACTGCCGATGGCCGCGCCCTGCTGGCCGACGACATGCACCTGGGGCTGCGGGCGCCGGGGACCTGGTTTCGCGCGCGATTGATTTACCGCGATCCACTGGCGCCCGGCGGGCAGGTCGACGCCAGCGGCGCCAGCCTGCCGGGGGTGCCCGGTCTGCTGGTCGGAAGCACCGGGCACATCGCCTGGGGTTTCACCAACAGCTACGGCGACTGGCTCGACTGGGTCGCGGTGGATTTCATCGACCCCGAGAAGACCCGCTATCGCACGCCGGCAGGCGATGCCGAGGTCGTGGTCCTGCAGGAGTCGATCAAGATCAAGGGCGCGGCAGACGACATCCTGGAGATTCGGCAGACGCGCTGGGGCCCCCTGCTGGCCGCGACCCCGGACGGCCAGGGGCTGGCCCTGCGCTGGACCGCGCATCGGCCTGGATCAGTGGATCTCGGCCTGCTCCAGCTGCTGCAGGCGCCCGACATTGAGGCCGCCATCGCGATCGCGCAGCGCAGCGGCACGCCGGTGCAAAACGTGCTGTTTGCAGACCGGCAGGGCCGGATCGCCTGGACCCTGATGGGGCGCCTGCCCGAGCGGCTGGGGAAATGCGACCCAAAGCTGGCTTTGCAGCCTTCGCGCGGCTGCGACTGGAGCCCCAGGTGGCTGGAGGCCGAACGCGTTCCTCGGCTCGTCGACCCCGCAGACGGCCGCCTGTGGACGGCCAACTCGCGGGTGGTGGATGCAGACGGGCTGCGCGTCGTTGGCGACGGCGGCTACGATTTCGGCGCCCGCCAGCGGCAGATCCGCGATGTCCTTCAGAATCGCTCGGAGTTCGCTGAAAAAGACCTGCTGGCGCTGCAGCTGGACGATCGCGCGCTGTTCCTTCAGCCCTGGTGGCGGCGCCTGCGCGAAGTGCTGGCCGCGGCGGACTCCCAGCCGCTGCTGCTTGAGCTGGAGCGCGTAACCCGCCAGGCCCCCGAGCGAGCCAGCGTCGAATCGGTCAGCTATCGAGCCGCGCGCGGCTATCGCGCCCTGCTGCTGGAGCAGGTCATGAACGCCCTCTTGGCGCCGGTGAAGCAGGCCGAGGGTGACGCGTACATCGCACCCCGCGCCAGCCAGTTCGAACCCGTGCTTTTGGCCCTGCTCGAGACGCAGCCGAGCGCCCTGCTGCCGGAGGGCGTGGCCAGCTTCGCGGCCCTGCAGCAGTCTGCCGCGCAGAGCCTGGCCGAGGAATGGCGTGCCCAGGGCGAAGATTTCAGCCTGCGCAGTTGGGGCGAACGCAACAGCAGCCGGATCTGCCAGCCGCTGGCCAGCGCCCTGCCCCGTATTTTCGAGACGTGGCTATGTATGCCGAGCGCGCCGCTGCCCGGCGACAGCAACATGCCGCGCGTGCAGGGCCCGAGCTTCGGCGCCAGCCAGCGCATGGTGGTGTCGCCCGGGCGCGAGGTCGACGGCATCTTCCACATGCCGGGGGGCCAGAGCGGCCATCCGCTCTCTCCGTTCTGGGGGGCGGGGCATGCCGCCTGGGAGTCAGGCGAAATCTCCCCGTTTCTTCCCGGTGCCGCCCAGCATCGTCTCAGGCTGATCCCCGCAGCCCTGCGGGCACCCGGCACGTGAGCCGATCGTCATATGGTCAAGTGGCGCCACTTTCTGACATGATTTGCCGAAGGCGCGACAAAATGTGACGTAATCGGTCGGTGAAATTCCGTAAAACGTCCAGCATACGGTCGCAAGACGCCGCTCCCATCTGTGCCACGAGGTCGACATGCCCATCCTGATCCGCTTGCTCTCCACCCTGCGCTACGTGACTCTGCGTCGGCAGCTGCGTGAAATGCGCAAGATCGTGGACTCGCTCTCACCGAGCACCCGGTCCGCGGTGGCCACGCTGACGATGGGCGAAATCCAGAACGCCGCGCGCGCTCCGGTGCCGCATTTGTACGGCAGCCAGGATGTGCACCGCTATCAGCCCTGGGGCGATGCCGCCAGCGCCTCCTTCAGCAAGGCCCGCAGCAGCGTTGCGCAGCTCAAACTGCGCGGCATCGCGCTGTGGCTGGCGGTGGTGTATCACGAGACCCGCGAGATGCCGCATTCCGGCCTGGCCGACCTGCACCGCGAGATTCTCGGCATGCTCGGCATGCTCAAGGGAACCTACGGCGCAGCCTCCCCGCGCGGAGCCGTCGAGCCCTGGGTTTCCTGACCGCGTTCGCCGTCTGCACTACGACGTACTTTCACGCTCAGCACCCGCGGGCCGTGCGATTTGGCACGTCAGTACTGCAGGCTGCGGCGAGCGACCTCTTCGTAAAGTCCTGGCAAGGCCTTGAGTTCGTGCACGCTTACGCACTCATCCACTTTGTGAATGCTGGCGTTCTGAGGCCCTAGTTCAGCGACTTCCGCACCCAGCGGTGCGATAAATCTGCCGTCCGAGGTTCCGCCTCCGGTGTTCTCATCGGGCACAACGTTCAGCCGCGCCAGCAGCGTCGCGCGAACGGCATCTCGGAGCACGCCCCCGCGGGTATGAAACGGCTCGCCGGACCGGTGCCAGTCGAAGCCTGCATCAACGCCGTGGCGCGCAAAAGTCGCTTCGATTTCAGCAATCAGCGCGTCGGCCTGCCAGCGCGGCGAATAGCGCAGGTTGAACTGCACCTCCGCACTGCCGGGGATGACGTTGCTGGCGCCGGTCCCTGCGCGAACGTTGGCGATCTGGAAGCTGGTGGCGGGAAAGTCGGGCCAGGGCTCGACATCCCATTGCCGCGCGCACAGCTCAGCCAGCACCGGCAGGGCCAAGTGGATCGGATTGACCGCTTTTTCAGGGTAGGCCACATGCCCCTGCACGCCGACAATCTCGACCCCCGCGGTCAGCGACCCGCGGCGACCGACGCGCACCACATCGCCCAGGCGCGTCGACGACGACGGCTCGCCCACCAGGCAATAGTCGATCGGTTCGCCGCGCCGTGCGAACTCCGCCGCGACCCGACGCACGCCGTCGATGGCGTCGCCTTCTTCATCGGAAGTCAGCAATAGGCCGACCCGGCCGCGCCAGGCGCCGCGATCGGCCGCCAGCGCTTCCAGCGCCAGCACCATCGCCGCGACGCTGCCCTTCATGTCCGCGGCACCGCGACCGCGCAGCAGATCGCCCTCGAACGTCGGCTCGAACGGCGGGCTGGACCAGGCCTCGGGTGGGCCGCTGGGCACCACGTCGGTGTGGCCGAGGAAGACGAATGTGGGACCGTGGCGGCCGAGGGTCGCCCACAGATTTTCCACCTCGCCAAAGCGCAGACGCTCAATCTGAAAACCCGCACGTGCGAGCCGCTCGGCGATCAAATCCTGGCAGCCGGCGTCGACGGGCGTGACCGACGCGCGGCGGATCAAATCGCAGGTCAGCTCGACAACACCGGCTGCAGCCATGGGCTCAGGCTCCAAAGCGCAGGCCGAACTGCTTTTCGCTGAAACCGGCCGAGACCGTCTCGCCGTCAAACGCCACTGGACGCTTCACCAGCGCCGGGAATTCCTCGATCAAAGCCAGCCACTCGGCATCGCCGCCCGGCGTCTTGCGCGGCTCCGGGAGGTCGCGCCAGGTGTAGCTGGCGCGGTTGACGAGCTTTTCCCAGGTCAGCTGCTTGGCCCACGTCTTCAGCAGCTTCGGCTCGATCGGGTGGTCGCGGTAGTCGACAAAGCTGTGTGCCACGCCGCGCGCATCCAGCCAGGCGCGAGCCTTGTCGCAGGTGCTGCACTTGCTGAGGCCGTAGAGAGTCAGAGGCATGGGAGGGGAGGTCCGGGGATTGGGGATTGGGCGGTTGGGCGGTTGGGACTTTGGGATTCAGCCATGCGGGGTGTCGCAAGAACGCGATGCTCCGGCGCCGGCAGACGCTACGAAGCGCGCAACAAAATCTCGGTCATTTCAATCCGACCTTCGGCCATCCCGAATCCCGAATCCCGAATCCCGAAAACGGCAAAGCTACTCCCCCGAGCGCAGCAGCTCATTGATGCTGGTCTTGGCGCGGGTCTTGGCGTCGACCTGCTTGACGATCACCGCGGCGTACAGCGAGTGGCTGCCGTCTTTAGCCGGCAGCGAGCCGGACACCACCACGCTGCCGGCCGGCACGCGGCCGTAGCTGATTTCGCCGGTGGCCCGGTTGTAGATGCGCGTGCTTTGGCCGATGAACACGCCCATGCCGATGACGCTGCCGCGCTCGACGATCACGCCTTCGACCACTTCCGAACGCGCGCCGACAAAGCACCCGTCTTCAATAATCGTCGGCGCGGCCTGCAGCGGCTCCAGCACGCCGCCGATGCCGGCACCGCCGCTGATGTGCACGCCGCGGCCGATCTGCGCGCAGCTGCCGACCGTGGCCCAGGTGTCGATCATGCAGCCGTCGCCGATGTAGGCGCCAACATTGACGAAGCTGGGCATCAGCACCACGTCGCGGCCCAGAAACGCACCGCGCCGCACCACAGCACCCGGCACCACCCGCACGCCCTGCTCCGCCGCCCAATTGGTTTCGGCGGTTTCAATCGCCCGCAGCGGCACCTTGTCCCAGGCCTGCAGCAGGCTGCCGGCGGCGTCATGCGCCGCTTCCGGCATCAGCCGGTTGCCGTTGCAGCGGAAGAACAGCAGCACCGCCTTCTTCAGCCACTCGTTGACCTGCCAGCCGCCGGTATCGAGCGGCTCGGCCACTCTCAGCTCACCGGCCTCGAGCGCGGCGAACACGCGCTCTACCGCAGGGCGGGTAGAACCCTCGATCTCGCCCAGCGTCAGCGCTGCGCGTCGCTCGAAAGCGCTTTCGATGACCGGCTTGAGCTCAAGCGTGAGTGCTGTGTTTGGCATTCGACGAGTCCTTGTCCGCGGTGTCGGTGAGGGCATCGATCAGGCCGGCGCGCAGGGCGTCGAGCCGGTCGGTATCGGTGATGGCGTGGTTCTGCTCGTCGCTGATCAAAAAGAAATCCTCGACACGTTCGCCGAAGGTGGCGATGCGCGCGTCGTGCAGGCGCACGCCGTGGGCGCGCAGCACCGCAGCGGCGCGCGCCAGCAGGCCCGGACGATCGGTGCAGACCAAGGTCAGGCGAGTGCGGTCGTGAGCCGCGTCTTCGCTGAAGTCGATCTGCGTGGGAATGCGAAAGTGGCGCAGTTGGCGCGGAATCATCCGGTTCGGCGGGGCGATTTCGTCGGGCATGCTGGCCAGCGCCTCGCGCAGGGTTTCGGCCACCGTCGCCGCGCGGCGCTCCGGCGCGACGAACTCCATGCCGGCGTCGAGCACCTGGAAGGTGTCGAGGCTGAAGCCATCCGTCGAGGTGACGATGCGCGCCTCGGCAATCGACAGACCCAGCCGGTCGAGGGTGGCGGCGGCTACCGCAAACAGGCCGTCGCGGTCGTGCGAGTAAACGAACACCTCAAGCGCGCTGGCGCGCGAGTGCGGTCGCGCCAACACCAGCGGCAGGCCGGCATCGCCAACGCGGGCGATGCCGCGGGTCTGCCAGGCGATTTGCTCGGGGCTGTAGCGCAGGAAACTCTCGCGCGGAAAACCCGCCCAGACCCGCTCGACCGTCTCCGCCGCGATACCCGCCTCGACCAGGCGCAGCCCTGCGGCGGCCCGGGTTTCCTGGATCCGGTCTTCGGCATAGACCTGGTGCTCAAGGCCGCGGCGCAGGGCAAAGCGGGTGGCGCCGTGCAGGTCGGCCAGCAGGCGGTCCTTCCATGCGTTCCACAGCTTCGGGCTGGTGCCGGCAATGTCGGCGACGGTGAGCAGGTAGAGATAGTCCAGACGCTCGCGCTCGCCCACGACCTTGGCGAAGCGGGCGATCACCTCGGGGTCCGAGGTGTCCTGCCGCTGTGCGGTCATCGACATGGTCAGGTGTTCGCGCACCAGCCAGGCGACCAGATCGGCATCGGCGGCCGAGAAGCCGTGCTGCAGGCAGAACTCGGTGGCATCGTCCGCCCCCAGCCGGGAGTGATCGCCGCCGCGACCCTTGGCGATGTCGTGGAACAGCGCGCCGAGCAGCAGCAGCTCGGGCTTGGGCAGCCGCGGCCACAGCTCATGGGCCAGGGCAAACCGCTGCTTGGAGTCGACCGAAGCAAAGCTCGCGATATTGCCGAGCACGCGCAGGGTGTGCTGATCGACCGTATAGACATGGAAGAGGTCGTACTGCATGCGCCCTGACACGTTGCCGAACGCCGGCAGGTAGCGCGCCAGCACGCCTAGCTGCCACATGCGCTCCAGCGAGGCTACCGGCTGCGGTCCGCGCAGGATCCTGACAAACGTCGCCCGCACCTCGGCGCGGGCGCGAAAGGGCTCGTCGATCGCCGGCAGCGCTTCTCCCAGCGCGCGCGCCGTGCTCGAGTGCAGACCCTTCAGCGAGGGATTGGCCGCCCACACCTGAAACAGGTGGAAGACCTTCAGCGGCTCGCTGCGGAACGCGTGTTCATCCAGCAGCCGCAGATAGCCGGCGCCAGTGGCGAAATCCTCGTCCAGCGCTTCGATCTCGGGCTCGCCGGTCAGCGATTCCTCAAACCGCTGCAGCATCCGCGCGTTCAGACGCAGCACCACCGCGGCGCTGCGGAAGTAGCCCTGCATCAGCTGCTCCACCGCCAGGTTGTCGGCGTGCTGATCCTCAAAGCCCAGGCGCGCGGCCAGCGGCCGCTGGAAATCGAACAGCAGCCGCTCCTCGCGGCGCCCGGCCACCAGGTGCAGGCCGTAGCGCAGGTGCGAAAGCGCACGCCGCTCGCGCTCGTAGGCCACCAGCTCGTCGCCGCCGATCGCGCCCAGCGGCTCCAGCTCGGGGATTTTCTGCACGCCGTAGATTCGCTGCGCCATCCAAGCCAGCGAGTGCAGGTCGCGCAGCCCCCCGGGGCCCTCCTTCAGATTGGGCTCCAGGTTGTAGGCGGTGTCGTTGTAGCGGCCGTGGCGGCTGCGCTGCTCGACGCGCTTGGCTTCGAAAAACGCCTGCGGCGTCCAAAAGTTCTCGCTGCGCACCGCCCGCGCCAGCTTCCGTGCCGGGATCGGGTCGCCGCAGATCGGGCGCAGCTCCAGCAGCGCGGTCGCCACGGTGGCGTCGCTGCGCCCTTCGTCATGGCACTGCGCCACCGAGCGCACCGCGTGCCCCGGTGCCAGCCCGCCGTCCCACAGCCGGGTGAGAAAGCGTTCGATTTGGCCCTGGCGCTCGGCGTCGATCGCGTCCTCGCACAGCAGCAGAATGTCGACGTCCGAATGCGGGAACAGCTCGCCGCGGCCGTAGCCGCCGGTAGCCAACAGAGCCAGACCTTCGATGGCGCCGAAGTCGCGGCGGTAGGCGTCCGCAAGGATGGCGTCGACCTGATCGCTGCGGTCGGCGAGCAGGGCATCGATGCCGCGGCCTGCGTCAAAATCCTGGCCGCGGCGAACGTCGCCGGCGGCGAGCTCGGCCTTGGTTTGGGCCTGCCAGGCTTGACCGGGGCCGTCGCCCTCTTCGCCGAGGGCCGCCAGCCGCTCGCGCAATCCTGGCAGCGACCCGACGCTCACTTCGGCACGCGGCCGCTGTCGCCGAGCGTGAGGACGTCGAAGCCGGTCTCGGTCACCGCCAGCATGTGTTCCCACTGCGCCGACAGCGAGCGATCCTTGGTCACCACCGTCCAGCCATCGGGCAGCAGCCGCGTGTGCCGCGCGCCGGCGTTGACCATCGGCTCAATGGTGAAGGTCATGCCGGGCTTCAGCAGCACTCCGGTGCCGGGCAGGCCGTAGTGCAGCACCTGCGGATCTTCGTGATAAATCTGACCGATGCCGTGGCCGCAGTACTCGCGCACCACCGAGAAGCGCTCGGCTTCGACGTAGGACTGAATGGCGTGGCCGATATCGCCCAAGGTGGCGCCCGGCCGCACGCTGCGAATCCCGCGCCACATCGCCTCGAAGGTCACGTCGACCAGGCGCTTGGCCAACACCGAAGGCGTGCCGGCGTAGTACATGCGGCTGGTGTCGCCGTGCCAGCCGTCCTTGATGACGGTGACATCGATATTGACGATGTCGCCGTCCTTCAGAATCTTGCTTTCGCTTGGAATACCGTGGCAAATCACGTTGTTGACCGACGTGCACAGAGTCTTGGGGAAACCGCGATAGCCGACGTTGGCGGGAATGGTCTTTTGCACCTTGACGATATGCTCGTTGCAGATCCGGTCGAGCTCCTCAGTGCTAATGCCGGGCTGCACGTGCGGCGTAATGAGCTCGAGCACTTCGGCCGCCAGGCGGCCAGCTTCTCGCATGCGCTCGATCTGTTCGGGAGTTTTGATTGAAATAGCCATGGCCGGGATTATCGGCCACGGCAGGGCCCGGGGGAAACCGCCAAACGGAATGCAGCCTGGAAGCGGAAAACAGCGAGACTCGCGGGGCTCCCGCTTGCCCGCTTGGCGACAAGCCGCTATGCTTCCGCGGCTTTGCGTTTGGCCTGCAAAGGCTCAACCGAGACGCCCACGCCGGGCGACACCGGCGAATACACACACAGGTCGCACCCCGTCTGGCGGGGTCCTTCGGCGGTTTCCGCGCAGCATCGGAAGCCAAGGTGGGCGCCAGATACGAGCCCTGTGGAAGCCCAACCCCAGAACCCCGCGCCCCACATGATCGGCGCGTCAGGTTCATTTTTCGAGGAGCGTTTCATGCCCCAAGTCACCATGCGTCAGATGCTGGAAGCCGGCGTCCATTTCGGCCACCAGACCCGCTACTGGAACCCCAAGATGGGTCCCTACATCTTCGGCGCCCGCGGCAAAATCCACATCATCAACCTCGAGAAGACGGTTCCGCTGTTCACCGACGCGATGAACTTCCTCTCCGGCCTCGCGCAGAAGCGCGGCACCATCCTGTTCGTTGGCACCAAGCGCTCAGCGCGTGAGGCGATCCGCGAAGAAGCCGCCCGCTGCGGCCAGCCCTTCGTCGCCCAGCGCTGGCTCGGCGGCATGCTGACCAATTTCCGCACCGTCAAGGGCTCAATCGCGCGTTTGAAAGAGCTGGAAGCCGCAGCCACCGACGGCACCTTCGAGAAGCTGGTCAAGCACGAAGTGCTGCAGCGCCAGCGCGAAGCCGGCAAGCTCGAAGCGTCGCTGGGCGGCATCAAGAACATGAACGGTCTGCCGGACGCGCTGTTTGTGATCGACATCGGCCACGAGAACATCGCCGTCATGGAAGCCAAGAAGCTCGGCATCCCGGTGATTGCGGTGGTCGACACCAACTACGATCCCAGCCTGGTCGACTACCCGATTCCGGGCAACGACGACGCCATCCGCGCCGTGCAGCTATACGCCCGTGCAGCCTCTGATGCCGTGCTGGAAGGCCGTGCCGCCGCGCCGCAGTCGGCGCGCATGGACGACGAGTTCGTCGAGCTCGACGCCGAAGGCAATCCGGTCGCCAGGGAAGACGGCGAGCGCAAGCCCGCCCCGCGCCGTCCGGCGCCCGGTAACAAGCGCGGCGCGCCCTCGGGCCGTCGCGGCGAGTAATCCGCTGAACGCATGAAGGCCGCGCCGGGCGCGGCCTTCATGCGCCTGCAATGCGCTGTGGCCACGCTGCAGCGCCTGCACGGCGCCTTTTTTGGGCGTGTCGCCGCGCGCGGCCGCCCTCCCCGACTATGAGGAATGCCCATGGAAATCACTGCAAGCATGGTGAAGGAACTGCGCGAGCGGTCCGGCGCCGGCATGATGGAGTGCAAGAAGGCTCTGGCCGAGAACGATGGCAACATCGATTTGGCGATGGAGCATCTGCGCAAGACCGGCCTCGCCAAGGCCGACAAGAAGGCCGGCCGCATTGCCGCCGAAGGCCGTATCGGCGTCGCCCAGAATGAGGGCAGCGCGGTGCTGGTCGAGGTCAACTCCGAAACCGACTTTGTCGGCAAGGACGAGAATTTCCTGGCTTTTGTCGAAATCGTCGCCCACGCGGCGCTGTCCTCGGGCGCCTCCGAGATTGATGCGCTGAAAGCGGCCAAGCTGGCTTCGGGCCAGACCGTCGAGGAAGCGCGTGCCGCGTTGATCGCCAAACTTGGCGAGAACGTGCAGCTGCGCCGCATGGCGCGCTTTGACAGCAGCAACAACGTCGCCGCTTACATCCACGGCGGCCGCATCGGCGTGCTGGTCGAGGTCAAGGGCGGCGACGCTGAGCTGGCGCGCGGCATCGCCATGCACATCGCGGCGATGAACCCTCCGCACAACAAGCCGGCCGACGTGCCGGCCGACTTCCTGGCCAAGGAAAAAGAAATCGAGCTGGCCAAGATGTCCGACAAGGACCGCTCCAAGCCGGCCGAGATCCTCGAAAAGATCATCAGCGGCAAGGTCGCGCGCATCGTCAATGAGGTCACCCTATACGGCCAGCCCTACGTGCTGAACACCGACCAGAGCGTGGAAGCCGCGCTGAAGGCTGCCGGCGCGGACGTGATCCGCTTCCAGCGCCTGGCCGTCGGCGAAGGCATCGAGAAGGTGGTGGAAGACTACGCCGCCGAAGTAATGAAGGCCGCCGGCCTCGCCTGATCCCGGGCGCATACAGCGGTGCGCAGGCGGGGCGTGATGCGAATCACGCCCCGCTTTGCTTGGCAGCCCCGCCACGAGATCGAAACCGCGCGGCGAGCGGCACCGGCTGGCAGCGACCGTTCGGACCCGACCCGTCGGGCCGTGGCATAATTCACGCGCCCTTGGCCTGATTCCGCGCTCAGGGCGCCTGTCCGTTCCCCGGGAGCCCGGCATGTCGATCGCCATTCGCGACGTCGGCGAGCATGATCTTGATTCCGTCCTGGCGCTGAACAACAGCGCCGGCCAAAGCATCCTTCCGCTGGACGCCGAGCGCGTGCGTTTCTTCATGCGCGAGGCCGAGTATTTCCGCGTCGCCGAGGTCAACGGCCAGATCGCCGGCTTCCTGGTCGCGCTGCGTCCGGGCACGCTCTACGCCAGCTCCAACTACCGCTGGTTCTGCGATCACTACGACGGCTTTCTCTACATCGACCGCATCGTGGTGGCGGGCTCACGCCGCGGCGCCGGCGTCGGCCGGGTGTTCTACGCCGACGTCACCAGCTACGCCGAAGTGCGGGTGCCGGTGCTCGCCTGCGAGGTGTTCCTTGAGCCGCGCAACGACGCCGCGCTGCTGTTCCACGGCACCTATGGCTTCCGCGAGGTCGGCCAGCACCAGATGGAAGAAGCCGGCCGCCAGGTTTCGCTGCTGCTAAAGGATTTGCCGAGCTTCGAATTTGTCAGCGACACCTATCTCAGGCACGGCGGCCTGCCGGAGCAAGCCTGGCTGCGCAGCCGCGAGCGGCTTGGCGCAGAGCCCTCACCCTCCCTTGCGACCGGCACCTGAATCCGATGGCGTCAGAACCGAACTTCGAACAGGCCGGCGAACTCAAGATCGGCCAGGTCGGCATCGCCAACCTACGTATTCGTCAGCTTGACATCGACCGACTGGTCGGCGAGATGCGCGAACGCGTTGAACGCGCGCCCAAGCTGTTCGGCCGCGCCGCGGTGGTGGTGGATTTCGGCTCGCTGAGCCGCTGTCCGACCGAAGCCCAGGCGCGCGGCCTGATCAATGGCCTGCGCGACGCCGGGGTACTGCCGGTGGCGCTGGCCTTTGGCACCCGCGAGATCGAAGCGCTGTCCGAACAGATCGGCCTGCCGCTGCTGGCCAAGTTCCGCGCGCAGTACGAGAGCAGCGCGAGCCCGCCGCCCACCGCGGCGAAAACTGCGCCGGAACCCGAATCCGCGCCACGCCGCCGACGCACGGAACCACCGGAACCCCCCACGGCTGCCGTCATCGAGGCGCCCGCCCCTGCCGCCGCCAGCAGCCAGCTGCACACGCAGCCGGTGCGCTCCGGTCAGCAGGTGTATGCGCAGGGCCGCGATCTAACCGTCTGCGCGATGGTCGGCAACGGCGCCGAAGTCATCGCCGACGGCTCCATCCATATTTACGGCAGCCTGCGCGGCCGGGCGCTGGCGGGGGCCCGCGGCGACCTCAACGCGCGGATCTTCTGCCGCGAGTTCCATGCCGAGCTGGTGGCGGTCGCCGGACAATACCGGGTGCTTGAATCAATACCGCCCGAGCTCGTCGGCAAGCCAGTGCAGATCTGGCTTGAAAACGACAAACTGCAAATCGCCGCGCTGGCCTGAAGGCCCGCGCGTTGCCGCTCGCCGAGTGAACCGGCTAGGGCGAAAACCAAACCTACGGAGTACGTGTCTTGGCAGAAATCATCGTCGTCACCTCGGGCAAAGGTGGAGTCGGCAAGACCACCAGCAGCGCCAGCATCGCCGTCGGCCTGGCCCGCCAGGGCAAGAAGGTCGCGGTCATCGACTTCGATGTCGGCCTGCGCAACCTTGACCTGATCATGGGCTGCGAGCGCCGCGTGGTGTACGACTTCGTCAACGTGATCCAGGGCGAAGCCACGCTGAGGCAGGCGCTGATCAAGGACAAGCGCTTCGACAATCTGCACGTGCTGGCCGCCTCGCAGACCCGTGACAAGGATGCGCTGAGCAAGGAAGGCGTCGAGAAAGTGCTGAACGAGCTCTCCGCGGAAGGCTTCGACATCATCCTGTGCGATTCGCCGGCCGGTATCGAGAAAGGCGCCTTCCTGGCGATGTACTTCGCCGATCAGGCGATCGTCGTGGTCAACCCCGAGGTGAGCTCGGTGCGTGACTCCGACCGCATCCTCGGCCTGTTGGCCAGCAAGACCCGCCGCGCCGAGCGCGGCGAACGGGTTGTCGAGCATCTGCTGCTAACCCGCTACAACCCCAAGCGCGTCCAGGCCGGCGAGATGATGAGCATCGCCGACGTCGAGGAAGTACTGGGGATCAAGGCAATCGGCGTGGTTCCGGAAAGCCCCGACGTGCTGTCCTCGTCGAACAAGGGCGAGCCGGTGATCCTTGATGAGAGCTCGCCGGCCGGCCAGGCCTATACCGATGCAGTCGCCCGCATCTTGGGCGAAACCCGCGCGATGCGCTTCACCCAGGTCGAGAAGAAAGGCCTGCTGCAGAAACTGTTCGGGAGCTGAGCATGGGTCTTTTCGATTTCCTGAAATCCAAGCCGCAGGCCACCGCCAACATCGCCAAGGAGCGCCTGCGCATCATCGTCGCGCAGGAGCGCAGCGCGCGCGGCGGCCCCGACTATCTGCCGATGCTGCGGCGCGAGCTGCTGGAAGTGATCCGCAAGTACGTCAACGTCGACGTCGACGCGGTCAAGGTTGACCTGGGCAAGGACGGCGAGCACGACGTACTGGACATCTCGGTGGCTCTGCCTGACTCGGACAACCGCAGCAGCCAGAGCTGAGACACACCTCATGAGCGATGCGCCGGCTCCTGAGCCCGCAGTGCAGAGGCTGGCGGACATCGGGTTTGAAAACCCCGCCCGCCTGCTCGCCGGCTTCGGGCTGGAGCTGCACGTCGTGGAACACGGCCAGCCGATTCCCGGCAGCTACTGGGGCGACAGCGAGGCCGGCGTCATCGGTGTTCGCGTTTACGCGCGGGCCGACACGCCGGTGCACTCGCTGCTGCACGAGGCTTGCCACCTGATCGTGCTGCCGGCGAAGCGCCGCGTACTGGTGCACACCGACGCCAGCGATTCGGTGGATGAAGAAGACGCCACCTGCTATCTGCAGATCCTGCTGGCCGAGCAGCTTGCCGGCGTCGGCAGCGCACGTCTGATGAGCGACATGGACGCCTGGGGCTACAGCTACCGCCTGGGCTCGACCCGCGCCTGGTTCGAGCAGGATGCAGAGAACGCACGGCAGTGGCTGGAAGCGCGCGGCCTGCTGAGCTTGGCGAGGGCCGCCTGAGCCCGTTCGCGCTGCGCGCATGCGCTTGGCTCAGCCCGCTCTGGATGGATCGCTGCTGGGCCACGTGAGCGAGCGCCAGCCCGGCCGTACTGATCGCGTTTGGGCAATCGCGCCTGTCCCGGTCCGATCCGGCCTGGTCCGTCAGCAGCCCGCGGACGGACTCAGCCCGGCCCGCGCCCCAACACCCCGTGCGGCACGTGTCCGGTCGCCACGTGCTGGCGCGCCGATTCGACGTTGCTGTGGCTGTCATCGAAAAAGATATCGGCGCCAAAAGCATCCAGGAACGGCCCCTTGTCGCGGCCGCCCAGGAACAGCGCCTCGTCCAGACGCACGCCCCAGTGGCGCAGGGTCAGAATCACCCGCTTGTGTGCCGGCGCCGAGCGCGCGGTAACCAGCGCGGTGCGGATTGGCGAGTGCTCCATCGGAAACGCGCTCTGGATCGCGTGGATCGCCGCCAGCACGCCGCGGAACGGCCCGCCTGAGAGCGGCTGCTGGGCCTGATCTCGCTCGTTCTTGGCAAACGCCTCCAGGCCCTGCTCGCTGCTGATGCGCTCGCTCTCGTCGCCGAAAATCACCGCATCGCCATCGAAAGCGATCCGCAGCTGGTCGGATTCGCGCGCCGCCGCCTTGCTCGGCAGGATGGTGGCCGCAGCAACCCCGGCGTCCAGAGCGCGGGCGACGTCCTCGGCGTGCGCCGATAGAAACAGCTGGGCGCCAAACGGGCGGATATACGGAAAGGTCGGCGCGCCGTTGGTGAACGCTGCGCGCACGATCTCCAGGCCGTAGCGCTCGATCGAATTGAAGATGCGCAGGCCGGTATCGGCCGAGTTGCGCGACAGCAGGATCACCTCGACCGAGGGCAGGCCGGGCTGCGAGTGCGCGTTGAGGCTAAGCAGCTTGCGCACCAGCGGAAACGCGATGCCCGGCTGCAGCGGCTCGTCCTCCAGGGCGCGCTGGAACTCCGCATAGGCCTGCAGCCCCTCGCGCTCGAACAGATGATGGCTGTCCTCCAGGTCGAACAGCGCACGCGAGGAGATCGCCACCACCAGCCGCTCGGGCGGCGGCTGCGGCGGTTCGCGCAGGCTGTCGTCGGGGGCGTGCGCTGCGGCGGCAGCGGTCATCGAAGCTCTCCAAGTCGCGTTGACGCGCAGCGCGGCGCGCAGCGCGGCGCGCGGCGGGCCCGCGGCATTCTGCGCCGGCAGTTCCGAAGCCTATTCGGGCCCTGGAACCAGCGGCACTCACGAGCGCCGGCGTCGAGACCCTGTCCCCTGAAGAAAAAAAGCCAGACGAGAGGGGGCACGCGCTCGGCATGCGTGTCCGGGTCTCGATCGCGGCCGTCCCGGCGAGAGCCAGCAAGCGACCATCGCACGGCCGACATTCGACACTCAGCCGGTTCTCGAACTGATCGAATCATCCGAATTCCGCCTCTGCATCGGCGTAGGCCGCGCGCTCGAAGCGCGGCGTGCACAGCGCCAGGAACACCAGATCCCCTGCGCCGACGTTGCTGATTCTCTGCGCAACGCCGGGCGGAATGGTGACCACCGCGCCGACGCTGACGACCGCGGGCAGCAGCCCTTCGACCTCCACCCTGCCCTCGCCCTGGAGCAGCAGATAGCGCTCGGTGATGCCGGACAGGCGATGCCAGCGCGTGGTGGCGCCGACGGCAACGCGGGCCCGCGCAATCGACAGCGCCGGGTCCTCAGGCGAGTTCAGCCATTCAAGGATGTGGCAGCCCTCGTCGAAGAAATACTCCGCGCTGTCGGGGGTCTGGTGGATACGGGCATCGCTCATCGGCAAATCAGCAGGTCGTCGCGAATGGGCCGCCAGTATGCCCACTGCACGGCGTAGATCGCGCCGGCAGCGGGACGGCGGCATCATCCTCGCGATGACCGTGCTGCTGTGGTTTTTGCTGAGTTTTCCGGCGCCACCCGACGGCGCCACCGAGCTTGCCATCGAATACAGTCTGGCCGGCCGACTCGGCCATGCCCTGGCCGTGGTGTTCTCCCCGCTGGGCTTCAACTGGCAGATCTGCATCGCGCTGATTCCGGGCCTGGCCGCGCGCGAAGTCGCGGTGAGCTCGCTGGCGACCGTGTACGCGCTGTCCGCCATCGACGACGAATCGGCCTCTGCCGCGCTGTCGCCGCTGATCAGCGACAGTTGGTCGCTGGCTACCGCCCTGGCCCTGCTGGTCTGGTACATCTACGCGCCGATGTGCGTGTCGACGCTGGCGACGATCAAACGCGAGACCCACTCGTGGAAGCACATGAGCATCGCCGCCGGCTACCTGTTCGCCTTGGCCTACCTCGCCGCGCTACTCACCTATCAGGGCGTGCGCCTGCTGGGGTGGGGCGGATGAGCGAAACCCTTCAGTGGCTGATCGTCAGCATCGCTGCCCTGGCCAGCGCCACCTGGCTGATACGCGGCCTGCTGTTTGGCAAGCGCAAAACCGCCGCCGGCGAATCCCCCGCCGAGCCCGCCCCCAGCGCCTGCGGCGCCTGCCGAGGCTGCGCGATCGGCAGAAACCAAGGCTGAGCCACGCGCAAGCAGCCACTGCCTGCGCCCCCTTCCAGGCTGCCCTGCAAGCCGGCCGAGCCAGGTAGGTTGGCGCTGAGCGCAGCGAAGCCCAACACAGCAACCCGCACCACGTGCGGCGAGGACCGAGCCGCCCGCCGAGCCCGCTAGGCCGCTAGGCCGCTCAGCGTCCCCCGAAAGGCCGGCGGGTCAAGACCCGGATTGGCGCGAATCCGGCGAGTCAAGCACCGCGCTACGCGGCCTCAATCGCACGGATTGCCTGCCCGCGCGCGACGCACGCCCGGGTGCCGGGCGGATCGCCGACTGAACTGCGCGCGGATTGTCGTGTCGCGGATTGGTGCGTCGGGGATTGGTGCGTCGGGGATTGTCGCGTCGGTATTGGTGCAGCGGATCAGTTCGTCGCCGCACACGCAATCAACAGCATGCAGCGCCGCATCTCGAGTCGGCGATGGGTTGGCCGTGTGCGATAACGCACAGACGCGATGCCGCCCGCCGCGCACTTTCGAACGCTCAATACCGCTGAAAGCCAAACCATGCTCAGCGCACCCAAGCCCCTGCAGGATCTCGCCGTCGCCCTCACCCGTCGCTGCGTGAAAGAAGGCTGCGTCAATAGCGAGGCTTGGGCCACTCGCGCGCGCGACCTCGGTGCGGGATCGAGCCGGCTCAATCGCACCAACGCGGGTATACCGCCGCTGTGCGGCACACGCCCTTGCCTGCAGTCAGTCGGCGGCGGCCGCCGCAGATCGGCGATGCAGTGACTGCGCAGGCATCGGTGGCGCCGCGGCGCACGGGGCCAGCAGACGACCCCTCGCTGATGGACATCGCCGATCTGGCGCTGGCGCTGGACACCGATTTGGAAAGCGGCCTAAGCGCCGGGGAGGCCGCGACCCGGCTGCAGGCCGACGGCCTCAATGAATTGCGTGCAGTCCCGCCGGTGCCGGCATGGCGCCGCGCGTTGGCGCAGCTGCAGGATCCGCTGGTCTACCTGCTGGGTGCGGCGGCGGCGGTGGCCCTCGCTGCCTGGTGGTTCGAAGGCCGCGGCGAGCCGGGCGTCGCCGGCTGGCCGCTGGACGCCCTCGTCATCAGCGCCGTGGTGATGCTGAATGCGCTGCTGGGCTGGCTGCAGGAGTCCAAGGCGGCGCGCGCGGTGGCGGCGCTGGCGAAGATGACCACCGCCACCGCACGCGTGCTGCGCGACGGCACTGTGGATCAGGTGCCCAGCGCTGAGCTGGTGACGGGCGACGTGCTGATGCTGGCTGAAGGTGACGCCGTGGGCGCAGATGCGCGACTGGTCCAAGCCGCCGCACTGAAGCTGCTGGAGGCGCCACTGACGGGCGAGAGCGAGGCGGTGCTGAAAGATGCCGCACCGCTGCCGGCGGCTGCGGCCCTCGGTGACCGATTGAACATGGTGTTCAAGGGCACGGCGGTCGCACAGGGCAGCGGGCGGGCCGTCGTCACAGCCACCGGCATGCAGACCGAGATGGGCGGCATCGCCACCCTGCTTGAAACCACGCCCGACGCGCCGACGCCGCTACAGGTCGAGATCGCGCATCTGGGCAAAGTGCTGGGCATCGCGGCGCTGGCGATTGCCGCCGCGGTGGTGGCCATGATCCTGCTCATATCCGACATCCATGGCGCGGCGGATGTCGTCACCGTCCTGCTGCTCGGCGTGTCGCTGGCGGTCGCCGCCATTCCTGAGGGCCTGCCGGCGATCCTGTCGGTCGTGCTGGCGATGGGCGTGCGCCGCATGGCGCGCCACAACGCCATCGTCAAGAAGCTGGCATCGGTCGAAACGCTGGGCTCGGCATCGGTCATTGCCTCGGACAAAACCGGCACCTTGACGCGCGGCGAGATGACGCTGCAGCGGGTGATGACGGCCTCAGGGCGAATCGATATCACCGGCGTCGGTTACGCCCCCGACGGGCGCGCCGAGCAGGCCGGGGCCGAGCGTCCCGCAGGCCCATTGCCTGACCCGCTGCGCGAGGAACTGCGGGCCGTGCTGATCGGCGGAAGCCTGGCCGGCAATGCACAGCTGCAGCAGGACGACAGCGGCGAGTGGGTGATTCAGGGTGACCCGACCGAAGCGGCGTTTCTGGTCGCGCAGCGCAAGCTGGGCGATGGCGCACCGGCAAGCGAATCAGGCGTTGAGCGCATCGGCGAGATCCCGTTCACCTCGCAGCGCAAGATGATGTCGGTGCTGGTGGTGGACCCTGCCGACGCCGACGCGCACGTGCTCTATTCCAAGGGCGCCCCCGATGTGCTGCTGGCGCACTGCACCCACGCCCGCCGGGGCGGGGCCACGGTGGCGCTGGACTCCGCCCTGCGCGAACAGGTGCTCGCCGACGTGACCGCGATGGCCGATGACGCGCTGCGCACGCTCGCCGTGGCGCGCCGCACGCTCGCCGCAGACACGCAGATTCCCGCCGACGCCGCACAGGCCGCTGCGCTGGAACAGCAGCTGGAATACCTCGGCACCGTGGGCATCATCGATCCGCCTCGCGAGGAGGCCGCCGCGGCCATTGCCCAGGCTCGCCAGGCCGGCATCCGCGTGATCATGATCACCGGCGACCACCCGCGCACGGCGCTGCGCATCGCGGCGGATCTCGGCATCGTCGATGCCGGCGAAGACGTGCTGACGGGGAACGATCTCGACGCGCTGGAAGACGCCGCCTTCGCCACCGTCGTGCTGCAGACCTCGGTGTACGCCCGCGTGGCGCCCAAGCACAAGCTGCGCATCGTGCGTGCGCTGCAGAGCAGCGGCAACGTGGTCGCGATGACCGGCGACGGCGTCAACGACGCTCCGGCGCTGAAGGCCGCCGACATCGGCGTGGCGATGGGCGTGGGCGGTACCGAGGTGGCCAAGGAAGCGGCGCGGATGATCCTGGCCGACGACCACTTCGCCACCATCGTGCTGGCGGTGCGCGAAGGCCGCGGCGTGCTCGACAACATCCGCAAATTCCTGCGCTACCTGCTGTCGTCGAACCTCGCCGAGGTATTGACGGTGTTCGCCGGCGTGGTGGGCGCGAGTGTGATTGGCCTCACGGCCACGGCCACCGGCGCGGGGGGCGCGGTGGTGCTGCCGCTGCTGGCCACGCAAATCCTGTGGATCAACCTGGTGACCGACACCGGTCCGGCGCTGGCGATGGGCGTGGACCCGATCGCCGGAGACGTCATGGCCCGCAAGCCCCGCGCGCGCAGCCAGCGGATCATCAATGCGCGCATGTGGCTGGGCGTGATCGAAGGCGGCGTGGTGATGGCTGCACTGACCCTTCTCACGATGGATCTGTTTCTGCCCGGTGGGCTGATCGAGCCGGTGGACCTCTGGCTCGGCGCCGGCCCGCACAGCCTGGAGCTGGCGCGCACCGCGGCCTTTACGGTGCTGGTGCTGACGCAGCTCTTCAACGGCTTCAACGCGCGCTCGGCAATCGCGTCTGCTTTCACCGCGCCGTTCTCCAATCCGTGGCTGTGGGCCGCAGTGGCCTTGAGCACAGCGCTGCAGGCGGCGGTCGTGCATGTGCCGTTCTTAAACCTCGCCTTTGGCACCGTGCCGCTGTCAGCCGGCCAGTGGTGCGTGTGTCTAGCGATGTCCAGCGGAGTGCTGTGGTTCATCGAAGCGCGAAAGCTGCTGCGCCGGCTCTGGAACAAGCGGACGGCAGCACCCCTCAGGCAGTGAATTTCGGAAACCCGTGCTGCGTCGATGTGGGCCCCGCGTGTGCCGCAGGGCTGCACGCTCAAATCGACTGCAGGCATGCCCCTGTCGTAGGTTCATCGCCCTGTTGGTTCGCTGCCGCACAGACACGTGTCCGGGCCGACGCCCACCCTCCTGCTGAAACGCTATGAGGTTGACCCACTGAACGCCTCCAAACCTTCCACGGTCGTCTTTGCAGGCGCTTGGCGCGGCTTTAGCTGCAGGCCTGCGGATGCGCGTCGGCGGGCGGCGAGCTGCTGCTGCACGAGGCCGGTGGCGGGCTGCTGTTCGGGGCCGTGCTGTGCAACGGCACCTTTCGCCTGCTGCGCAGCATCGACCACTACCAGATGGAGGTGCTGATCACGCTCGCCGCCGTGATGGGAGGCTACGCGCTGGCCTCGCGGCTGCACGTCTCTGGCGCGCTGGCGATGTCTGACACCACGCGGAATCACCTCGACCTGTTCTGGGAACTGCTCGACGAAATCCTGAAGGCGGTGCTGTTCGTGCTGATTGGCCTCGAAGTCATCGTGATCCGCTTCCCCACCGGCATCGCCGGCGCCGCCGCGCTGGCCATGGCGGTGACCTTGATCACGCGCTCGCTGACGGTAGGCGCGCCGGTAGACCTCTGGCACCGGCAGCTGCGTAAACCCGCCGGTTCGGGACGCGTGTTGACCTGGGGCGGGCCGCGCGGCGGAATCTCGGTGGCGCTGGCACTGGCGCTGGCGCTGTCACTACCGCTCGGCCCGCACTTGGAGACGCTGATCGCTCTGACCTATTGCGTCGTGGTGTTCTCGATCCTGGTGCAGGGACTGACCAACGGCCGCGTGGTGCGGCGGGCGGTGAAAATCTGATGCCTGCTCGCCGCCTAATTGAAAGCATCGCCAGCACGCACGGCAGAAAGCTTGCGAGCGTGCGGCCGTCCGAACCGACGCTCACCCCGACCCATGTGTGGACTTGCAGCTGAATCCGCCGAAACAAAAATCAACAAACGACGGAGGAAGAACGCAGGTTTTCGCAGACGCTTGCGACGTCTTCAGAGAAGCAGCGGCCATCCAGAGCTGGGTTGCCGCTCGCAGTTGAATTCGCCGCGGCATCAGTGATGACGTCATCATCCATTCCGCAGTACATAACTGCGGCTATCTTGGTTGCAAAGTGACTGCCACGACATTTATCGACATCCGATGTCGCCATGTCGACGGTCACTTCGAGGAGAAAAGGAACGTGAAATGACAAATGACAGCAGCACTCGAGATTCAGCATCTGAGACCGATTCAAAGAAGCAGCAGCAGGCCGATGATTCAAACGTGAAGAAAAAGCGTGAGGCGGACGAACGAGAGCCGACAGAGACCGAGAAATCGCTGACTGAGGAAGAGCGAACCGTGGTTGCAGAAAAGGGCAAACTTTCTGCGCTGACGATCTATTCGATCATCCTTCGCGAAGGAGAAGAGGAACTGCGTCGCCCCAAAACGTCGCTTTGGTGGTCGGGTGTAGCGGCCGGTATCGGTATCTCCACGTCTGTATTGGCGGAAGGCGTAATTCGAACGGGTTTGGGTTCAGATTTCCCATATCTCGCGATTTTAGAAAGTCTCGGCTACTCCTTCGGTTTTGTTCTGGTGATCATGTGCAGGCTCCAGCTTTTCACTGAAAATACGATCACAGCAGTTCTGCCCGTTCTAGCCAGCCCAAGCCGGAATAAGTATTTCTGCATGGCACGTCTTTGGGCCATCGTTTTTGCGGCAAACATGGTCGGAACATTTTTTACAGCGCTGCTGGCAGTTCATGGCGGCATACTCTCCAGCGAGCTGTTGTCATCCATCATGGAAATATCGCGACACGCTGCAGAGCTGTCTCCGACAACTGCGATCGTGCGAGGAATTCCAGCCGGTTTCTTGATCGCGGCTCTGGTGTGGATGTTGCCCTCATCCAAGGGTTCCGAGGTCATCGTTATCATCCTGTTTACATGGCTGATCGCCGCGGCTGAATTTACCCATGTTGTTGCTGGGGCAAACGAAATGTTCATCTTGGTGTTGGCTGGCGAGATTGGCATCGTCGGCGCATTTTCCAACTACATTCTCCCGACTCTCGTCGGCAACATAGTGGGCGGGACCGGCCTGTTTGCGATGCTGGCCTACGGGCAGATAAAAATGGAAATGCCGGACCATTCAGCAACGAAGTGAACGGCGGGTTCGACCTTGAATCTATCCCGCGTGAGCAGAAGCATCGATGTCTTCAGTGAAGGCCTGTGACTGGGCAGCCTCAACTTGCAAGTGCAACAGTCTGAGCAAAGGCTTCCATCTCTTCGGCCAAGGCCTCAGCCGGCGTTTTCCAGCCGAGAGTTTTTCTTGGTCGATTATTCATCAGCCGTGCAATGTCGTTGAGCCGCGTCTGGCTGACCGTTGAGAGGTCGGTGCCCTTTGGCAAGAACTGCCTCAGCAGGCCGTTGGTGTTCTCGTTGCTGCCGCGCTGCCAGGGGGCATAAGGATCAGCAAACCAGATGTCCATGTTCAAGCGCTTGGACAGCTCCTCAAAGCACGCCAGCTCGCTTCCTCGGTCGTAGGTGAAGCTCTGCCTCAGCTGCGCCGGCAACGTCTTCATCTGGCGGCAGAAGCCTTCAAGAGCGTCCTCTGCAGTGCAGCCATTCATGCGACAGAGCACGACATAGCGGGTCTTGCGTTCAACCACCGTGCCGACCGCGGACCGATTGAAACTGCCCTTGATGAAATCACCCTCCCAGTGGCCGGGGACCAAGCGCTGCTGGACCTCGTCGGGGCGATGCACGATCCGCAGCTCTTCAGGAATACGGTGCCCGCTCGCCACTGTCGTGCGGTGCACCCCTCGCTTGGCCGTGCGCTGCCGCAGCGCCTGCAGCATGCCCTGCTTGAGCGCGCCGCGCGGGTGGGCGTAGATGGCGGCGTAGATCGCTTCGTGGCTGATCCACTGAGTGGGGTCGGCGGGGTGCATGAGACGCTGTCTGGCGGCGATCTGTTGTGGCGACCAGCGCCAGTGCACCAGCCGGTTGTAGACCTTTGAAAACAGCGGCGTCCCGCGCACCAGACGCGCCGATCGACGGCTACGCGAGCGCCGGACCGCATACGC